>OGSQ01000671.1_pt1 | contig 9125 bp, 9 predicted proteins | sample 1573921 | NCBI WGS metagenome assembly OGSQ01 (sample SAMN03295832, study PRJEB24534) | human gut metagenome | isolation source: fecal sample 7 from infant 4 | host: Homo sapiens | place: USA: Pittsburgh, PA | collected 2014-07 | reverse complement strand
CCCACTAGCTCCACCACTGGACGCTCATTGTGATTCACAATGAGCGCTTTTTGTGTCGTGGCGACGAATATTGGGCTAATGCCGGAGTATTGCTGAGTGTACGATATCCGGGTCCAGATTCTGACTCCCTTTGAAAAAAAGGGACCTCATGAGGATGTTGTCACACACAAAGTCCGTGTATCCTGTCATACATTTTTCAAGTGTTAGTTTGTTGTTGGCTCTCCTGCTGATGTGTGGCATCACCCCAGTGACGTGGGCAGATGGTGATGGAAGTGATGCCGCTGCCGCTGATCCTGCTGTGGAATCCAGCGAGCCGGCATCTGATGCCGGTCAGCCGAGCCCGTCACCTGTCGATCCTGAAGCGGCTCCTGCGGAGGCGGCTCATGCCTCAGAAGCTGCTCCGACTTCTGAAGAGGGTGCTCCTGCCCCGGCAGAAGATACTGCTGTTTCAGTCGAACCGAACGATACGTCTGCGCGTGAAGCGGCAGCTCCACCTGCAGAGTCCTCGGAGGCCGCGCCTTACAGTGTCCAGATCACCTTTATGTACGGTGAGAATGTGCAGGCGAAGCAAACCTTCACTGACCCGGAAGCGGTTCTCGGTACGCAGGGTGTACAGACCGATATCAATCAGTGGCCTTTCAGGATGTACTTCCTCGGGTGGTCTCCAGATCCGAAGTTCAAGGATCTTAAGAAATATTCGGAAGACAGTCCGTTCTACTTTGCGAGCCAGAAGGTTGGCGACATTTTCCCAGCCGGAACCGCGCCTCAGACCCTGCACGCTATCTACGTATCCAATACCGACTACGTCGGCCTGGATACCACGTCGATGGCAACCATCAACTGCGGCAAGAGCGGTGAGCAAACAGCGCCTGACTCCGACATCAAGAAATTTGAAGTCGAAGGCGATATGCCAACCACAACCGCTTACTACGACGACCGTACCGATGGTTACCAGGTTTCTTATGAGGCGCAGTTTTCGATGCCTCCGTTCACCTCGATTACTGTCTACAAAGATCCGATAGTAGGTGCGTTGGATAACGGTTCTGACTGGAGTCAGTTGGCGAACAGAACAGCCAAGGCGACCCACGTCGATATGCGCGTCAAGCTCGACGAACGCATCGTGATGCCGGAGCGGATGAAGATCAAGTTCTCCAGCTACACATTCCGTCCGATCGCTGTCTACGCCGCAACGAACGCCGATGGCAATGAAGTTGCGATGGGGGATAAGGACAATCCCGGCGGGAAATATGGGGTTTCCCTCGTTGCGGATGGCAAGACGGCAATAGACTTCGCAGAAAACAATAATCCAGACACGATCATCGAAATTGTCCCGTGGATGACGAATGCCGCTGGCGAACGTGTTCCCGTCCACGAAATCGTGGTTCGTACTCGTACCCGAACCGGATATGACCAAGCGCCTGGTGGTGACCGCATTCCTGCGACCTATGAGAAGATCGCCAAGATGCAGCGCCTGATGCTTGACGATTCGAGCGCTCCGCTCACTGTCAGCCCAGAAGATGCCCTGAAGATCGCCAATGGCGAAGCAGATCCGATTCAGGTCACTGGAATGCTGAGGGCGTGGTGAAGGCTTCCGTAGTGAACGTCTTTGGACAATCCCTTGGAGGCAAGCTCCTGCTTGGCCCGGTGCAAGCCAACAACGTGGACGTGACATTTGCCTTCAACAAGGTGAGCTTCGATGAGAACACACCTCCTGGTGCTGCTGAAAAAGACCTCGGCACGATCAATGTTGTGCACAAGAAGGGTATTGAGGCTGACTCATTAACTGATCAGAGCATGCCGACATTGCCTGCTTCAATGGAGGTTGACGGTGTCCACTACAAATTCAATGGGTGGAATACTCAACGCGATGGGAAAGGCACGAACTTCACAGGCACTACTCCGGTGACCGAGGACATGACACTATACGCTCAGTGGACGACGCGTGACTCTGAACCTGCTCCCGACCCTCAACCAAAGCCAGGTGTCGACCCGGGAGATTCGGTCCAGCCGAGCTATTCTGCGCGGAAACTTGCCAGCACTGGGTGAGCTGACGGATACGTTCAGATGGCAGCAGGCGTGATGATGCTGCTTGCTGGCAGCGCCATGGTCATCCGACGCCGCAAAGCCTGATCACCAGCTCAATACTGGGTAGTATGCTGAAGGCGAAGGGGTGTGTGACGCCGGCCCTGTTGTCTGACGCACCAGCTCAGAGTTTGCGACTCCAGTATCCGGTAAGGACGAATGCAACGATAAGTTGGAATGCGGCCGCGCATTGAAGAGCGATGAATGCCGGGATACTGAAGGCGCCGACGATGAATGACGCGCCGACGAGTGTCATCGACAGCACGGTGACAATGGGTCTGCCTGAATGAGCGCGAATGGCGGCTTCACGCTCATCAGTTTCACGGATATAGGCTTGCCTCAAGGTACTGTCATTGCGCATTTTGCTGAGGTTGAAACTCATGTAGCCGACGCAGATGAGTTCGAAAACAATTCCTGCTGCGGTGATGATGTTGACGATCGGTGCATCCGGGATGTTTGCGCGCAGTATTAAGTTTCCGAAGAAACTCAATGCGAGGCCGGCGATGACAAAGATCAGAGCCAGGCTGTGGCGCTTCTTGAGTTCTGTGCGGTATTGTTCGAGTTCGTTCATGTTGTTTTCTCCAGGTCTGTGAAGTCGAAAACGTTCTCGATTGTGAGGCCGAAGTAGTGGGCGATTTTGTATGCCAGCGGCAGGGACGCCACGTATTTACCGGTTTCAATTGAGGTGATTGTTTGCCGTGTGACGCCGACTGCCCGAGCAAGGTCTTCCTGTGAAAGCTTGCGTTCTTTGCGTAGTTTCGGGATCTGTGTTCGCATCTTGCTCCTGTCACTGTGAAGCATTCCGACACAAAAAAGACTAGTAAGCTTTGCAAAAACTGTCAAGCGTGCTTTGCAATCTGTGTGGTAGCTCCACGCCCGATGTCACATGCGAAAGCCGCGCAGGAACTCGGGGCGATGCACATGTGAAGCGTGGACGACGAGGTACGACTTCACAGCAGCCCATGAAGTTCGTGACAGTGGCTCCGGCATCAGAGAGAATTGTTCCGGTAGCCGCGCTGTGCCTGCAGGACGGCATCCAACGGAAAATCGGCGGTGAGGCATATGGCGACGAAGCTGGAACCTGGTGTCGTGAGGATCGCGCACACGCGGTCGGGCGCTGAGGGATCCGACGAGGTAGTTGTTGCTGAGTTCGACACCAAGGGTGTGCTCGTGAGATGGCCACGAGCCCTGGATTTAGTTGAGGCTCTCCGCCTGAATGACGACAGTCGGCAAATCCCGGACCCGCTCATTCTGCGGGATGGCGATGGATGGCTCACTCTTGCCGAGGGCTACACCGTGGGTGCGTCTGCGTCGTCTCTTGGGCACTCTCTGGAGCGTCTTCGCTACAGGCGCGCGATCCACTCCGGTGCAAACGGAGTCGATTATGTAGGGGTCAATGGGATGACCTCGGAGATCGACGGATTGGCCAAGTGGGCGAAGCTGGTTCCAGTAACAACGCAACTGATGCTGGGCGAGGAGGGAAAGGACATCGAGGGTGTTTCGATTGTGGCAAAGAACTTGGATTCGTTGTCTCTGGGAGGCCCGCTCGATCTGCAACTGTGCACTTCGTTCCGTTTCAACCCCATGCCGAAGGGCGGCGTCTTCACGATCCCTACCGCTCTGCTGGTGCGAACCCGTAGCACTGAGCTTGAAAGTTGGCAGACGCACCAGCAGACGCATCGGATGATGCAAGACCTCATGTGCCTGGTATACGGCAAGCCTTGCGGATCGCGGCTGATCTCGGTGATGAGGGAAGACGACCAGGAACTGCCGCCGACAGATGAGCGTCGTTTCTGGAGAGACGCATACCAACCGTCTTTCGGTCGGACCGTCGATCCCGACCGCCAGTTGACCGACGATGATAACCCGCTTTTCTTCCTTGACGAGGCCAACGCGGATCTTGTTGCGAAATGGCTAAATGAGTACCCGTACTGGTCTCGACCGACCTGGATCGCCATGAGTGCCCTGTTCCATCGCACCCTTCCGGCGGAGTCGCAGCTTGTCCACGTTGCCGTGGCGCTCGAAGCATTGGGCTACGCGATCGCCGAAAAAGCCAATCCCGACAAGAAAGTATCGGGAACGTATGAAGCGCTGCTCAAGAACATCTTCGACTTCCTGGGATACGAACCCGACGCTGTTGTTGGCGAGGGCGGCAGCCGTGATTCCTGGTGCAAGGCTTTCAACGAGGCCTACAAAGGAGTCAAACACGCTGACAACGATCTGACGGAAGGACGAGAAGCCTGGGTACGGACGCGGGAGGGCCTAATCCTGATCCGCTGCTGGCTCGCTGCCGCGCTTGGCGTCTCAGAGGAGCTCGTCACGCAGCGACTAGATCAGGGGCGAGTCGGGGCTTGATGCTCTGACAGGCGTCTTCAGCGGCGTCTCTCGACTTCCAGGAGGCGTGGCGCGCTGGTGTGTCGTACTGAGCTGCTCGGCGGGTTTAGTGTCCGGGGTGATCTCTACAATGAGATTGGCCAAGGAACCACGCTTCGGCCAGCCGAGGTACAAACCCGTGGCTTGATTGTATGATTGGGGGCAACTGATGGGCGAAGGTACCCTCCGACGAGTGAAGTTCTACGGCGCACAGGATTTAGCGACCTGGATGTACATGCCGCGCGTGGCTGAGCTCATCGAGAAATTTGAGAATGCTGACACGCTGACCACGACCGTGGACGCGATCGAGCTCCACAACGTCCAGCCGTACATAGAGAAGGGTTTTCTACCCCAGACTTACACGGCCGAACAACGCGCCCATGCTGAGAGCCTAGTTCCAAGGATGCGCAGCGCGGTGGCACGGTTCTTCTCTAGAGTCAACGAGTCCAACTGTGAAGCCATCGTTACTGACATCAACTATGACTACCACGCGGACCTACTCGAACTACTTGGCCGGAACAGAGCGTACGAGCGGTGCAACCCAACCATCATGTTGTCTGTACTTGATACTGCGGGCGTCCGCATTGGTCAGATGCTTGCATGCGAGAAGCTCGTGGTTGCTTACCAGCTGGAGATGCGTGAAAGGCTGCTCGCATCGCCGCAGAACGCAGAGCATGTGGTGCGCAAGTATCTGGAGAAGAACACGCGTGATGATATCCACCTACCTGCGAATCTGACGACTAGCGATGTGCACGATTTGCTGGAGAGATACCTTGACAGTCCCGAGGCTAACCCTAACTACGTGAGGTTGATCGAGACCGCCTCATCCCAGGGTATGGTGGCGACCGGGATTGACGCCAAGCTGAAGTTGAAAGCGAAGCGCCGCAATGCCGAGATGACGCAAAAGCTCTTTGAGGAGACGGCAAGCATCAGGTTCGGTGTTGAGATGTGTCTCTCCGATACCCAAGACGAACCAGTGGTGTCCAAGTTGGACAACTCTGATGGGACAGTCGCTCAACTTAGTTACAGCAGTCGCTGGTTGGGAGAAACCCTCGACTACCCGAGTGTCCTCAATAACTTCCAGTACCTCTTCGAGTTCGCCAATCGCGAAGTAATACTGAGCTTCCCTTCGTACACTTCGCAGCTCGGGGCCCTTGAAAGCTTCGTGGGTGTGCCTGGGAAGAGCGAGTACCCGGTAGGTGTGGCGTTCCGAATCGCCGAAATGGCGTCCTTCCTGCAGACAAGGCTCTACCAGCATTTCCTAGAAGACAAGGGAATCGACTTGGAAGATGTTATCACCTGGTTCTTTAGAACCTATCTTGTGGACGAGTTCGGCGCCATGAACTTCTCGTTCACCCGCTCCACGCCCGGAAGTTCCTTTCTGGAAAGGACTAGGCACCTTTTCGTCGAAATGGAGAGTGTCTTGAACCAATTCCGTCAGTTTGTTAACAATGGTGAAATCGACCCCGACTTGCTCTCCATCAGTTCAGACCCAATAGCATACAAACGGGTACCCAGCCTCCTAGACGGAAAGTACATCTACTCGACACATGAACAAGAAATCACAGGAATCCTCCACGCGCTTTTTTCTGACCAGTCGAGGCTAACGTGCATCAGCGATGACTTGAGAGGAGCAAGCGCCGCGGAACTTCTACTCAAGAACGAGGTCAGGTATGGCGATCTTGATGAATATCAACGGGGTATGGTTGATCAGCTTATCAAGCTAGGTATCCTGCAGGATACGGGGGCACAGGTGACAATCGCGAAACCGCAGCAGTTTTGCATCTTTCATTCACTGTTCACCAATGAGGCAGTGAGTTACTTCCACCTCTCGGAGAATGGTCGTGCAGAAGCGGATTCAATGGAAAAGCGTGGGTGGGTGACCCGACGCTCGTCCCTGCTGACGGAAGCCGAAGCTGCCTACTTCAACTTTATGCTCAATAAGGCTGAATTCAGTAACGGGCCTGAGCTGCGCAACAAATACCTTCACGGATCACAAATGAATGCCGATGGTGAAGGCGCCCACTTTCAGACCTACATCACCGTCCTAAAGCTCATGATTGCTCTCGTAATCAAGATGAACGATGACTTCTGTTTGTCTGCGGAGGAACAGGTGGCTGCTAAGAGCTCGGCTCTGGGTGAATAATGCGTCGAATGTGAGGACGATGCAACGTAGGCCAATGCCGAGGAAGTTCCAGTGGAGTGACTTGGTGGCTGTTACCGAGGCTCTTGATATGTGTCCACGCGGTCATTCGGCGGATACCGAACCAGCGGCAGATCGAGATCACGCGATTGTCGTTCTGCTGGGCGGTTGCGCCACGCACGAAAGTTGAGGACTCCGTTATTAAGTCCGGACGGGAGTACTGAGGGTGATTTGAGCATGGCAGCATTGACAAAGCACATTCCCGGCTTCGTGTATTGGAGCAACGACGTTAATAAAGCGAAAACCGGAGCAGTCCTAGCTGATGCGGTATTGAACGAAGCGGACGGCAACCGACACATCGCCCACGCATATGACGCGGACGGTTATCATCAAATGATGCAGCACTATTACTTGACCTGTCGCTTGCTCCCGAAGGAATTGCTGGTTGAACAGTTGAGGGCGACAGAGATAAGAAGCTGGACGTGCGAAGTTCGATCTCTATCGCGTTGATGGAAAAACTGAGCTCCTAATCTAGGCAGAGGTCCTGGCAAACAGAGATCGGACTGATGCGGTGCCAAAGTCGTAGGCGGAGCTGGCCGATATTACGGGTCAGATACTCACTGCTTTGGGAAAGAGGACTCGGCTGTGGGTGAGGGAGACACGGCTAAGAACACGATGATCTAGACGCTGGCTGGTGCACATAGCTCGAACCGCGTGATTTACTTATCCGCGGGAAAGTATCGGCTCAAGCAGATGGCCAGTGTGGAAGGACATACGTTGACGAAACTCGTTGACTTCTCGATTGGAGCTGTGAAGGACTATGGCATCCCTGATGCGAGACATCGCCAAGTTCAACGCAGTAGAGAAGCCAATCGGTCCCTTGGACGTGACGGATCCGTCGGACTCAATCAACCCGTCAGGAGCACTCGCTCGATCCGAGGCAATCGAGCCGATGGAGAGAGCAGGCCGGGGCAGAGAACTGCTCCTGCTACTGTGATTAATTCAGCATCGCAGCAGTCGAATTCGAAGCAGCTCGCCAAGACTTGTCCGACTGCAATTCTGCTTTCTCAGATTGCGCTAGGTGTACTTCCCCGGGAGGTTGTGAACGGTGTGATCGGATGGGGGAGGCCTTCGATAATGGTGTAGGTAACCACACGAACAACCATCACGAAGGCTTCCATGACACACCGTAACGCACCTTTGACTCCGACCGGCAGACTGAAGATGGTCAAACTGGTCATCGACGAGGGCTGGCCGCAGCGCCGAGTCGCTGAACGCTTCCAGGTCTCTGTTGCCACCGTCAACCGATGGGTCCGCCGCTACCGCCTAGGCGAAGAGATGACCGATAGATCAAGTCGCCCACATTCCTGTCCACATGAACTGCCCACACGCGTGCAACGACGCATCATCAAACTGCGTTTCACCCGCCAGTGGGGCCCACACCGCATCGGCTACCACCTGGGCATTGCCCGCTCAACGGTCGGGCGGGTACTGGATCGCTACCATATGCCGAAACTAGCCTGCATCGACCAGGCAACCGGCCTGCCGGTACGCAAGGAGCCAGCGCGACGCTACGAGTACGACAAGCCGGGAGAGATGGTTCACGTCGACATCAAGAAACTCGGCCGAATCCCCAACGGCGGAGGATGGCGTGTCCATGGGCGCGGATCTGCACAGGACCGTAGTGCCAGGCGTGCCAGAAACACACAAGCCCGCGCCGGTGCTCTACCTGGGCGAGGGTATAGCTACCTGCACCACGCCGTTGATGATCACTCGCGGATGGTGTACTCGGAGATTCTTCCCAACGAGAAGAAGCACACAGCAGCAGGGTTCATGCGCCGGGCTCTCGAGTTCTTTCAGGATCAGGGCATCACAGTGACACGGGTGATGATCGATAACGGTTCTTGCTACCGCTCACGAGTGTTTAATGACGTGCTCGGGCAGGACATCAAGCACATCTACACCAAAGCGTATCGCCCGCAGACCAACGGCAAGGTCGAGCGGTTCAATCGCACGCTGATGCAGGAATGGGCTTACGCCCGCCCCTACACCAGTGAGCAGTCCCGCAAGGAGACGTACACGGACTTCCTCCACGAGTACAACTATCATCGAGCCCACACCGCCATCGACGGCTTAACCCCCGCACAACGCGTTCACAACGTAACGGGGAAGTACATCTAGGGGAATGTGCATGTGGTGGTCTTAGATCTAGGGGAATGTGCACAACGAGGCGTCAAATTTAGGCTTTTGTGCGAGGAAGCGGCGGGACTGGGTCGGAGGTGTGCAAGAGACGGTGAGTGGGGTGAATGAGCCGAGGATTCGGCGCGATGAAGGTGGTGGACGAGGGGAGGACGCATGATTGACACGCGTGTACGAGGAGAGGGCGCACGACCTATCTGCGCAGCGCGTGATCTTCGGCTCAGTCGCTGCCAACACACGTAAGGCGGAAATCACTGCACCGAAAATGTGACTCAAACTACTTGATGTGACGTAGTAGTGGGTGTACAGTATTTACTACATCAGACGT
>OGSQ01000666.1_pt1 | contig 9218 bp, 7 predicted proteins | sample 1573921 | NCBI WGS metagenome assembly OGSQ01 (sample SAMN03295832, study PRJEB24534) | human gut metagenome | isolation source: fecal sample 7 from infant 4 | host: Homo sapiens | place: USA: Pittsburgh, PA | collected 2014-07 | reverse complement strand
TATTTATACTTATATCATCAGTATATTTTGTTTCTGTAATAAATAATCCTTTAAAAGGAAATGAAGATATAGTAGTAAGAGTTGAAGATGGGGATAATTTTTATAGTATTATAAATAAGCTAGCAGAAGACAAGAAGCTTAAGAGTGTACCTATTATAAAGTTATATGTTAAGGTTTTAGATAAAAGCGTGGATGTTAAACCAGGTGAATATTTATTATCTAATGGTTCATCTGTAGAAGAGATAATTAATGCATTAAATACTGAATCTTCATTAAATAAAGTTAAATTTACTGTACCTGAAGGATATTCTATAGAGGATATAGCTAGTAAGCTAGAGGATGAAGGAATTTGCAGTAAAAATGATTTTATTTTAGCAGTTAAAGAATATCCGTTGCCTTCTTATGTTAAACCTAATGAAGAAAAGAGATATAATTTAGAAGGATATTTATTTCCAGATACATATATAATAGAAATTGGTGAAACACCTAAAGAAATAATAAATAAGATGATTAAAAGATTTGAGGAAATGCTGGATGAAGCTAGTAAAGCTACAAATGTAACTGTTAAAGATGAAGATATAGAAACAGTAGTTACAATTGCATCAATGATAGAAAAGGAAGCTAGATTAGATAATGAAAGACCTACTATAGCTTCAGTGATAGTTAATAGACTAAATATCGATATGAAACTTCAAATCGATGCAACTGTTATTTATGCTCTAGGGAAACATGTAAATATAGTTACCTATGATGACTTAGAAATAGAATCACCTTATAATACTTATAAAAATTATGGATTGCCAGTAGGACCAATTTCTAATCCAGGTATAGAGTCAATTAAGGCTACATTAAAACCTGAAAGTACAGATTATCTATTTTACGTGTTAAAGGATGATAACAGTCATTATTTCACAAATGATGATGAAGATTTTTTAAGAAAACAAGAGGAACTTGGTTACTAATATAATTACTTACTATTTTGGAGGAAGACCATGAGTGGAATTACCCATGATTATATGGAAGATTATATAAGGAGCTTAATACCAGAATCTACTGATAAGTTTAAAGAGTTAGAAGATTTTGCAAAGGAGCATAAAGTTCCTATAGCTCAAAAAGAAACAGCTAAATTTTTAGAGTTTATGGTTAGTATGAAGAAACCCTTAAGGATATTAGAACTTGGTACTGCAATAGGCTATTCTGCAATATTAATGTATGAAGCTTCTGGATATAAGGCAAGTATTACTACTATAGAACGTGATGAAAATATGATAAAATATGCTAGTGAAAACTTTAAAAAATACAATTTAGAGGATAAAATAGAGATTAAAGCAGGAGATTGTCTTGAAGTTTTAGAAAGCTTAGAGGAACCTTATGACTTAATTTTTATGGATGCAGGTAAAGGTCATTACAATCACTTTTTACCACATTGTTTAAGACTTCTAAAGGAAGATGGAATTATAGTTGCCGATAACGTATTATTTAGGGGAATGGTAGCATCTAATGATTTAGTTAAGAGGAGAAAAATAACTATAGTAAAAAGAATGAGAAAATACTTAGACATAGTTTCTAAGGATGAAAATTTAATAACTTCTGTAATACCAATGGGGGATGGAATTGCAGTGACTAAAAGGAGGTAAGAATAATGAAAAAGCCAGAGATTTTAGCACCAGCAGGGAGCCTAGAAAAATTAAAAATAGCCATCGATTTTGGAGCGGATGCCGTTTATATAGGTGGAGGAAGATTAAATTTAAGAGCCTTTTCTGATAACTTTACTAATGAAGAAATGGCTGAAGGAATTAAATACTGTCATGATAGAGGGAAGAAATTATATGTAACTATGAATGTATTCCCAAGAAATCATGATTTAACAGGAGTAGAAGATTATATAAAAGGTCTTTATAATTTAGGAGTAGATGCAATAATAGTTGCAGACCCTTCAATAATTATGGCAGCAAGAACTGCAGCTCCAGATTTAGAGATACATTTAAGTACTCAAGCTAACGTTACTAACTGGATGGCAACTAAGTTCTGGTATGAACAAGGTGTTAAGAGAGTAGTTTTAGCAAGAGAATTAACTTTTAATGAAATAAATGTTATTAAGGAAAATATACCTGAGGAATGCGAACTTGAAGTATTTATACATGGATCAATGTGTGTTGCATATTCAGGAAGATGCTTAATTTCTAATTATATGTTAGGAAGAGATGCTAATAAGGGTATATGTTCTAATGCTTGTAGATATAAGTATTATTTAGTAGAGGAAACAAGACCAAATGAATATTATCCAGTAATTGAAGATGATAATGGAACATACATTATGAACTCTAAAGACTTATGTATGATAAATCATATTCCAGAACTTATTAAAAGTGGAGTACATTCATTTAAAATTGAAGGTAGAATGAAGAGTGAGTTTTATGTTGCTTCAGTAGTTAAAGCTTATAGAGAAGCAATAGATGCTTATTTTGAAAATCCAGAAGGATATAAGTTTAAGGAAGAATGGCTTGAAACACTTCTTAAAATTAGTCATAGGCAATATCACACTGGATTCTTCTTTGGAAAAACTGGTGAACAAAACTACGAAGGATCTTCATATGTAAGAGATTATGATATAGTTGGAGTAGTTAAGAGTTATGATAAAGAAACTAAAGAAGCTACAATTCTTCAAAAGAACAGAGTTTTTGAAGGTGATGAAGTAGAAATTCTAAGAGCACATACACCATATTTTAATGTTAAATTAAATGATATGTTTGATATTGAAAAGAACAAAGCAACAAATGTAGCGAACAGAGCACATATGATGTTTAAGGTTAAAGTAGATACTGAGCTTAAGGAAAATGATATGTTAGTTAAAGGTAAAAGAGTTTTAGAGCTTTAAACATAAGAAGGAGGAACTATAATGGAAAAGCCAATACTAATTGGAATAACTGGTGGAACAGGATCAGGTAAAAGTAGTATTGCAGATGCGATATATTCAAGCTTTTCAACAGAATGTATTGCCATGATTCAACAAGATATGTATTATAAAGATCAAAGTCATCTATCTATGGAAGAAAGAGTTAAAACTAACTATGATCATCCAAGAGCTTTTGATAATGATTTATTAATAGCTCATTTAGAAACTTTAATGAAGGGTGAGGCTATAGATAAGCCTATATATGATTTTTCTTGTCATAATAGAGCAAAAGAAACTATTAAGGTATATCCTAGACGTATAATAATTGTTGAAGGTATATTGGTTTTAGAAGATGAAAGATTAAGAGATCTTTTAGATATTAAAGTATATGTTGATACAGATGCTGATATAAGAATCTTAAGAAGATTAGTTAGAGATATAAACGAAAGAGGAAGAACTGTAGATTCAGTTGTAACTCAATATTTAGAAGTTGTAAGGCCTATGCACTTACAGTTTACAGAACCAACTAAAAGATATGCAGATATTATAGTTCCAGAAGGCGGACAAAATAAAGTTGCAATAGACATACTTGTAACTAAAATAAAAGATATTTTAAAATAATGAATAAACAATACCTTCCAAGGCTAGAATTAAGCCTAGGGAGGTGTTTTTTTGTTTAAAAAAAATAATAAAATTAATAATAAAAGGATATTATTAGTAAGTGGTTTATTCTCGATAATAAGTTTATTTTTAGTAGTAAGACTATATTTTCTTTTAATACATCCTTCTAAGATAGTTTCTGGGGATATTGAAAACTATCAATATGAAACTATAGCACAAAATAAATACAAAGTTTTAGATGCAAATGGAAGAGATTTAACAAAATATAATAAAAAATATATATTAGTTTTAGATACTAAGCCTTTTATGTTAAATAACTATGAAGAAACACTAGAGGATTTAATGGCTCTTAATTTTATTATGAAGTCAGAGGATGCTGAATTTAATTACTCAGATATTATGAAGGAAAGTGGGAAGAAAATTTATTATACTATAAGTGAAGAAACTTATGAGAAAGTTAATAAGCTAAAAAATATTAAAGGAATTTATACTTATATTTTTGATGAAGTAGATGCCAAAGAAGCTTGGAAAACTAATAATTTTTTATCTAATATAAGTGATGATAATATTATAGAAAATTCCTTAGAAAGTGACTTAAATATTTACTTAAAAGATAACTCCTATCCAGCTTCGAAATTTTATTTGGATGATAAAGCTGTCTACAGTAAGGGGGAAGAGGTTTTTGAAAATAATAATAATAATATTAAATTAACTATAGATTCAAATATAGAAGATAAGATAAGAGATATTTTAAATAAGAGTGATTATCAATTTTTAAAAAATATTGGAGTTGTATTATCTGAAGTAAGCACGGGGAAAATTAGAGCTATGGTTCAGAAAGATGAGAGTCAAGCGAATGTTAATTTAGGAATAGGTCAATTAGGATATGAGCCAGGATCTATCTTTAAGGTTATTACTGAGGCTATAGCTTTAGATAAAGGGCTTATAAGTCCAACAGATACCTTTTCTTGCACAGGAGAAATATGTATGAAAGATGGAAAGCCATATGGCCATGGAACCATTTCGGTGGAAGATGCCCTTAAAGTATCTTGTAATGATGTTTTTGCTAAAGTGGGTAATAAGATAGGGTATAGTGATATGATGGATTATTTAAAAAATATGGGGCTATTTGAGCCTGTATTAAATCTAAAGGGTGATAATAGAAATGAAGCTTCAGGTGTTAAACCTACTTTAGAAAATAGTATGAATAATATAGCAATTGGGCAAACGATAATGGTTACTCCGATTCAAATGGCGGGACTATATAATACCGTAATTAATAATGGAATTTATAATAAACCAACAATAGTTGAGGCTATTGTTGACGATAATAATAATGTTATAGAAGAATTTAATAGTAATGGGAATAGAATATTAAGTGAAACGGCAGCAAAGTTAACTAAGGAAACTATGTCTAAGGTAATATGGGAAGGATCTGGCTTTGAAGCAAAGGTTGAAGGTGTAAATATAGGGGGAAAGACAGGAACATCAACAGGAAGTGGAGCAACTAATCATGGATGGTTTGCTGGATATTTCGAAATGAATGGTAAGTCTTACTCATTGGTAGTTATAGCACCTAATATAGGTGAAAAGCATCCAGATGGAAGAGAACTTGGAGGCGGAAATACAGGGGCACCAATATTTAGAGATATAGTAACAGAACTTAATAAAATGCAAAATTAATAAAAAAGAATGAAAAATTGATAAAAAAACTCCTTTAGAAGTTTTACAAGTAATTAATTTTAGTAATGACCTAGGAATTGCATAAATAATTCTTCATTTTTAATTTTTAATTTGGCTGTTTGAGCACATCCCCTTGAAAATATATTATTAAAATTCATTTATGAGTTTTTTTCTTACTCCTACTTCTTAACTTTTAGTTCTTACTTTTTACCTCTTCGAAAGCACTAGTGGTTTCATATAATAAGAAATTTAAAATCTAAAGCAATATTTTTGAATTTCATCATATTATATAATAAGCACTACTAGGAGGAAGTTCTGTGTTTTTTTTAGCTAATATTTTAGAATTGCTTTGTAATTCAGTATTTTTAACTGGGTATATTACGGGCAACAATACATTTCCCAAGCCCCTTGATGAAGAAGAAGAGGAGCGCTATTTAAGACTATTTAAAGAAGGTGACAAAGAAGCTAAAAGCATATTAATTGAAAGAAATTTAAGATTAGTTGCCCATATTGTAAAAAAATATAATTTCCCAAACAAAGATATAGATGAATTAATATCTATAGGCACAGTTGGGCTAATTAAAGCTATAGATTCTTTTGATTCCGGAAAAGGAACAAGACTTGCAACATATGCTTCAAGGTGTATTGAAAATGAAATTCTCATGCTTTTTAGAAATAATAAAAAGCAAAAAAATGAAGTTTACCTTCAAGATCCAATAGGAGTTGATAAAGAAGGAAATGAGATTTGTTTAATAGATGTATTAAGTAGTGAGAGAGATTCTGTACTTGAAAAGGTTGAAAGTAACTTACAAATAAGACAGCTTTATAAAAAAATTGGTGCCTCTCTTACTGAAAGAGAAGGGGCTATATTAAAAATGAGGTATGGACTTATAGATGGATTGTGTCGTACTCAAAGAGAAATAGCAGTACTTTTAGGAATATCAAGGTCATATGTTTCTAGAATTGAAAAAAAAGCTTTGAAAAAGCTTAAAAAGGAATTGTCAAATAAATAGAAAACTACGAAAGATGATAATAATTTAAATAATATGATGGATTAAGAAGGAAACTAGGTTAATTTATCGAATTAATTAATTGATAGAGAATTGGCCTAGGGGGTAAAATGGGATGTATGTGTTAAATGAATTATTAAAAGAAACTATAGATAGAGGCGCTTCAGACTTACATTTAACTGTTGGATTACCTCCAACTATAAGATTAAATGGCAAATTAATTAAGCTTGGTGAAGATAGATTAACTCCAAATAAATTAACTGAGTATGCAAAGGAAATATTAGAAGATAGCTTTGAGGAGTATAACAAAATAGGAGAAATTGATACATCATATTCTATACCTGGAACTGGTAGATTTAGAGTAAATGTATTTAAACAAAGAAATAGCGATGCAATAGCTATAAGAGTAATTGCATTAAAGATACCAACTTTAGATGAATTAAAGCACCCTAAAGTAATAAAAGATATAGTTCAAAAGCAAAGAGGACTAGTTTTAGTTACAGGACCTACAGGAAGTGGTAAAAGTACAACTTTAGCTGCAATGATAAATGAAATTAATAACACTAGAGAAGCTCATATTATTACATTAGAAGATCCTATAGAATATTTGCATAAGCATAATAAATGTATTATTAACCAAAGGGAAATTGGAAAAGATAGCTCAAGTTATCAAAATGCTTTAAAGGCAATATTAAGAGAAGATCCAGATGTTATACTTGTAGGGGAGATGAGAGATTTAGAAACTATTTCAATTGCAATTACAGCAGCTGAAACAGGTCATTTGGTATTCTCCACACTACATACGATAGGTGCTGCCAAAACCATAGATAGAATAATAGATGTATTTCCACCTCATCAACAACAACAAATTAGAGTACAGCTAGCAGCTGTTCTTCAAGGGGTTATATCTCAACAGTTAGTACCAATTGCTTATAAAGCAGGTAGAGTTGCAGCTCTTGAAGTTATGACTACAACTCCAGGAATACAGAATTTAGTTAGAGAAGGTAAAACCCATCAAATTGAATCTGCAATTCAAACAGGTGGGAAGCATGGAATGAAGACTATGGATATGGCTTTAGCAGAATTATATAAAAAAGGTATTATTGATGAAGAAACTGCTTTAACATATTCAGTAGATAAGGAAACTATTAAAAGAATAATGATTTTATAAAAAACAGAGATTTCTCTGTTTTTTATAAAATTAAAATAGTTAAAAGGAAATTTTTAATTTACGTTGAATATACTTATATGACATAATTGTTATTATGTTAAAAAAAATCTATAAGATTTTATTAAAATGAAGATTATGCCTAGGAAAAGGTTGAGTTATTTTAATTTAAATGATAAAATTATAATTGAATTTTATTAAACTTAATAAAAGAAATTTAGGAATTATTATCTAATTTGTATTTATTAGTTTTTTTATTGAAGTAATAATAAAATTGTTTTTATAATTTTAAGTGATAAAAATCTACACATATTCTCTTTATATTACAAAAACATTGTTTTAAAATCTAAAACTATTGTTAATTAGAGATAGTATGTTGTAAAATTAAATTATAACAGTATTAAAGAATTATGTTATTGAGAGAAACAAAGTAGAAAATTACTAGTAGATATTTTCTAAAGGAGGAGTTATTTTGTTAGATTTCGAAGTAGATATGCAAGAGTTAACCAATATTAAAGTTGTTGGTTGTGGAGGCGGCGGTGGAAATGCCGTAAATAGAATGATTGCAGAAGGGTTAAAGAATGTAGAATTTATAGCTGTTAATACAGATAAACAAGCTTTAATGTTATCACATGCTAATGTAAAAATTCAAATTGGAGAAAAATTAACAAAGGGTCTAGGAGCTGGTGCTAACCCTGAAATAGGAAAAAAAGCAGCAGAAGAAAGCAGAGAAGAAATAGAAGAAGCTATAAAAGGTGCAAATATGGTATTTATTACTGCTGGTATGGGTGGCGGAACTGGTACTGGTGCAGCACCTATAGTTGCAGAAATTGCTAAGACTATGAACATATTAACTGTTGGAGTAGTGACAAAACCATTCCCGTTTGAAGGTAAAAGAAGAATGAGACATGCGGAAATGGGTATTGAGAATCTAATGAAAGCAGTAGATACATTAGTTATAATTCCTAATGAAAGACTATTAAGTATGGCTGATAAGAAAACAACTCTTTTAGATTCATTTAAATTAGCCGATGATGTTTTAAGACAAGGGGTACAAGCTATTTCTGACCTTATTACTATACCGGGTGTTGTTAATGCCGACTTTGCTGACATAGAAACTGTTATGTTAAATAAAGGTCTAGCTCATATGGGAGTTGGACATGGTACTGGAGATAATAAAGCTCATGATGCAGTTAAGCAAGCTATATCATCACCACTTTTAGAAACAGGTGTAGATGGAGCAACAGGAGTTATTATTAACTTTACAGGTGGAGTAGATTTAGGAGCTATCGAAGTATACGAAGCAGCAGATATAGTTAGAGAATCAGTAGATCCTGATGCTAATATTATATTCGGTGCTGTTATAGATGAAACATTAACTGATGAAATAAGAATTACTGTAATAGCTACGGGTTTTGAAGGTGATAATGAAAAACTTATAAATCGTGAACCTGTATTTGAAAAAAAAGTAGTAAAAGAGGCTAGGGAAGAAGTTATAGAAAGTCCTAGGGAGAATACTAAAAAAGTTGATCCACTTTTAGACTTTGAAACTGATAGTGTAAATATTCCAAGTTTCTTAAGATCAAGAAAATAAAAATTAGTTAAAGATCAAGAATTCATTTCTTGGTCTTTTTTTATTATTAATTATAATGAATCGGAATTTAGAGATTATTTATTTAATTTACTAATAGTGAATAATTTATAAATTCTTTTATTTAGTATTCAAGTAGACATATATAATTTGCGATGAAGTAGAGTAAAGTAAGTAAAGAAGCAAATTTATATAGGTCTACTTTTTTATTCTATAACATATTAATAATTATAATCTATATTGTTATAT
>OGSQ01000664.1_pt1 | contig 9220 bp, 5 predicted proteins | sample 1573921 | NCBI WGS metagenome assembly OGSQ01 (sample SAMN03295832, study PRJEB24534) | human gut metagenome | isolation source: fecal sample 7 from infant 4 | host: Homo sapiens | place: USA: Pittsburgh, PA | collected 2014-07 | reverse complement strand
CGTCCGGGCTGGCGCCCGGATAGAGGGTGACTACCTGGATGGTCGGGTAATCGACCTCCGGCAGGGCGGAGACCGGCAGGAAGCGGTAGCCGATGATCCCGGCTAACAGGATCGCCACCATCAGCAAAGTGGTGGCGACCGGACGCATAATAAACAGCCGGGACGGGCCGCCGGTGCGGCCTGGGGGTAACACCTGCATCAGGAACGCGCTCCGTGTTTACCGCTCTGGCGCGGAGCGGGCTGCGCCTGCTCGCTGCCGCTGGCGGTGACAACTTCCACCTTCGCCCCCTCGGTCAGGCGGTCAATCCCGTCAGTGACCACGCGATCCCCGGCAGAAAGCCCGGCGCTGATGACCACTTTCTGGCTGTCCTGGATGCCGGGCGTCACGCTGTGTTTGCTGACCTTGTTCTCATCGTTCAGCACCCACACAAAATGCCCTTCGTTGCCCATCTGCAGGGCGGCGGCGGGGATCACCACCGCGTTCTCTTCGGTATCCACCAGCAGGCGGGCGTTAACGAACTGGTTGGGGAACAGCGCGTCATCCAGATTGCTGAAGCGCGCCTTCAGCTTAATGGTCCCGGTGGTGGCATCGATCTGGTTGTCGAGACTCAGCAGCTCGCCGACGCTGATTTTCTGCTTATTGGTGCGATCCCAGGCTTCGACGCTGAGCGCTTTGCCCGCTTTCTGCGCCTGCACCACCGTGGCGATGCTGTTTTCCGGCAGGGTGAAGACCACATCGATCGGGTGCGTCTGGGTGAGAACCACAATCCCGGTGGTATCTCCGCTGGAGATCTGGTTGCCAATATCCACCTGCTTTAAGCCGACGCGGCCATCAATCGGCGCGGTGATGCGGGTCCAGTCGAGCTGCAGCTGGGCGCTGGCGACGGCGGCTTCATCGGCCTTTACGGTGCCAGCGGATTCCACCACCAGCGACTGCTGGGTGTCGAGCTCCTGGCGGGAGACGAGGTTGGTTTTCACCAGCTGCTGGTAACGGGCGAGATCGCGGCTGGCGTTATCTTTCGCCAGCTGACCCTGCGCCTGGGCGAGGGCGACTTTAAACTGGCTGGGGTCGATCTGCGCCAGCAGGTCGCCGGCTTTGACCTGCTGTCCCTCCTGGAAGTGAAGGCTCAGCAGCTGGCCGTCGACCCGGCTGCGCACGGTCACGGTATTGGCCGCCGTCACGGTACCCAGCCCGGTGAGATAGCGTGGCACCGCTTGTTCGGTCGCGGTCGCCGCCTGCACCGGCGCCAGCGCGCCGCCGAAACGGCCATGACGCGCGCCGCCCGGCCCCTGCGGGCCTTGTCCTGCTGCGGGAGCGCTGCTGCCGCTCGTGCCACGATCGTGCCAGAACCAGTAGGCGGCTCCGGCGATAATCACTACCGCCAGCGCGGCGCCCCAACGACGTATGTTACTGCCTTTCATTAGTTTACGGTCTCATCCTGAAGCGTTTCGCTGAATGATACTAGTTTAGTGAGGGAAGGGGCCGTAAAAATGGAGGAATTATGAAAAGAAGGTTGAGAAATGTCTGGATAACCGCCGCGACGCCGGGCGGTCTCGTTGGAGATTTCCGGGGTGATATCAACTTTTAGTTTAAAAAAGTAAAAAATAGTTGTATCCGGGAGGGCTTTAATTAGATTTATGCGGTGAATAAATCAGTGCATTTTCATAATAACAACATATGCACTTAAAAATCAACGTGTTAAATAATCAGGGGTCATTGCTGTGGCAAACGCAAACAAACTCACGCTCTTCATCGTCATTTTTATGCTGATGGGGATCCTCTCCGGCGCGGCTATCCATGCCTACGCGACGCCGACCACCATCTCCGCCTGGGCGGACAACATTACGCTGCTGACCGATCTGTTTCTGCGGTTGATCAAAATGGTCATCGCGCCGTTGGTATTCAGCACCCTGACGGTCGGCATTATGCGTCTCGGCGAGACGGCGACCATTGGCCGGGTAGGCGGGAAGGCGATGGTGTGGTTCATCACCTCCTCGGTATTATCCATTCTCGTCGGGCTGGTGATCGTCACTTTCCAGCACCCGGGCGCCGGGTTAAACCTGGCGGTGCCGAAAGAGGCGGTGGATACCGGCCTGGCGGTCAGCGGCATGAGCCTGAAAGGTTTCCTGTCGCACACCATCCCCACCAGCATCACCGAGGCGATGGCCAACAACGAGATCCTGCAGATTGTGGTGTTCTCGATGTTCTTTGGCATCGCCGGCGCGTCGCTGGGCGAGAAGTTTAATGCCCCGCTGGTGGCGGCCCTCAATGTGGTGTCGCACATTATGCTGAAGGTGACGGGCTACGTGATGTACGTTGCGCCGCTGGCTATCTTTGCCGCCATTTCGTCGGTGATTGCCTCCCAGGGGCTGGGGATCCTGCTCAACTATGCTTCGTTCATCGGCGGTTACTACCTGGCGGTGCTGTTGACCAGCGCGGTACTGATCGCCGTTGGCTATATGGTGCTGAAAAAAGAGGTCTTCCGTCTGCTGAACATGCTGAAGGACCCGGTGCTGGTCGCGTTTACCACCAGCAGCTCCGAAGCGGCCTATCCGAAGACCCTTGAGCGGCTGGTGAAGTTTGGCTGCTCGCGCAATATCGTCTCGTTCGTCCTGCCCATTGGCTACTCGTTCAACCTCGTGGGCTCGATGGTCTACTGCTCCTTCGCCGCGATGTTTATCGCTCAGGCCTATAACGTACCGCTGAGCTTTAGCGAGATTACGGTCATGATGCTGACCCTGATGCTGGCCTCGAAAGGCATCGCCGGGGTGCCGCGCTCGGCGCTGGTGGTGCTGGCGGCCACGATCCCCAGCTTCAATATTCCGGTTGCCGGGATCCTGCTGCTGATGGGTATCGACCATTTCCTCGACATGGGGCGCTCCGCCATCAACGTGTTGGGTAACGGCATCGCCACCGCCATGCTGTCGAAAAACGAAGGTCTGCTGACCGACGAGGAAGCACAGCCGGACTGGGAAGCCGAGAAAGCGGAAGCCTGATCCTGCCGCGCCCTTTCACAAAGGGCGCCATTCCGCACGGAAAAAAAAGACCCCTGACAGGCACGTCAGGGGTAATGTGACGAAGTATCAGTTTTCCTCGTAACTAGTCTTTTTTCTTATATAAAAACGCGCGGTAACGTCTTTATACCGAGGAAGCGTCAGAGTTTAACGTTATGTTCGGCAGCGCTGGCGCTTTTTTAGCATCCTGCGGCTATTTTCGGATTCCAGACAATATCACTATGGGAATATCTTATTCTCTTCTGTTCGCTATTTGCCTACCAGCGCTCACGTAACAGATTCATAAACTGGAAAAAGTCGTGATTATTATTCAGGCTGTATTTTTCCATAATCTTATTCTTATGGTAAGCGGCGGTGCGGGGACTGACGCGCTGCAGGGCGGCGATTTTACTCATGTCCAGCCCTTCAAGAATACCGTGCACCACAGCGGTCTGCGACCGCGACAGGACACGATGCGGGCAGCTGGCGCAGCTCAGTTCCCGGCTCGTGGCGTCAGTGGCCGACGGGTCCATACAATGCTGTAGTTCGCTTTTAATGATCGCCAGCAGTTGTGGAATACTGGCCGTTTTCAGCGAGACAAAAATGACTCCTTTCAGGCAATTAATCATGAAATCGTCTTCCGGCAGCTGGTCGTAGCTGTGGAGGATAATCAGGGAGCTGCCTTTTTTTCTGTTTTTAATCAGGGTATTGCACAGATAGATTTCACCAGGGATCACTTCGCATATAATAATATCTTCGTCTGACAGGTCGTTATTGCGCCAGGAGAAACGGGCCCGCATATCGTCCCGGGAGAGATCATTAACCATGGCGACCAGCGATTCACGTACAAAGGTGTTGCGGGTATTGATGGTGACATTAATGTTTCTCATGGCGTTATTTCCTTATGCAAAACATAACGCCATGCTGTGACAAATCCTCCGGGCGTATGCGGTGTGTTGATTTTATAAACGTACCTGTAATCGTTTTTAATTATTATAAAGTGAATTATTTACGACGCGTCGAACGCTTATCGTTAAACGTAAACTTCTGCCGTCTCCTGTCTTTTAGATAGGAAATAAAACTGTATACAGAGATGCTGAAGAAAAATATGCATAGCAATAATATTAACCACGTTTGCATGGCCATCGTTTTTACCTTGTTTGTGTTGCATGGTGTCAGAATTTACCGCGAACGGCTATTACGTTTTGTTATATGTTTTCCTGTCCACTGAAAATCATACGACATCATCCTGATGTGCTAGCACTATAAGAAAGTTCTTAAGCGCGTCGTCAGTCTCATTCCTCTCATTTCTCTCAGAAAATGAGAAAAATTAACACTTGCGAGTTATTCACACCCCGCGCAGCGGCCAGATCGCGCTTTCGATCAGGAAATAAACGCCAGTCCTTTGCCAAAGATCGCTCGTACGGGCAGGTGGATCCCTTGCTGGCGCGCCTTATGGCGCAGGCGGCTAATCACCACGTCGATGCGGTGCAGGTCAGGCTCGCTGTCGTGGGAAAACAGGCAGGCATGGAGGTCCAGCTTGCTGCACACCTCGTTGCGATTGCGCATTAACAGCTCCACCAGACGGTACTCCTGCTGGGTTAACTCCAGCGTCCGGGCATCGGGAGAAATCAGTTTATCCTCATGCAGACGCCACAGTCCGGTGGCGGCGGATGACGCGGTGCCGGGCGCCTCCGATGGAAGGGCGGCGGGTCGATCCTGCTGCAGGCGGGCGCCAAGGGCGGTGAGGGTCTCCGCAAGGTGGGCGAAGTTAACCGGCTTAATCAGGTAAGCATCGGCCCCAAGGCTGAGCGCCTGCAGTTTATCCTGCTGCTGGCCGCGGGCGCTGACCACCACCAGACCGTAATGCCCCAGCTCATGCAGGTAGCTCAGCACGCTGAAGCCATCTTCCCCGGGCAGGCCGATATCAATCAGCACGATGTCCACCGGATGGCTATGCAGTTGTCGCCAGAAGGCTTCGGCGCTGCGCGAGCCCCACACCTCGAAGCCGCGATAGCCCAGCCAGGCCAGCAGTTCATCCAGCAGATCGGCGTTATCTTCAATTATCGCCAGCCGTAAAGCCATACGTCGTTCTCCTCTTAAGCAACTGTCGGGAGGGTGAGAATAAAGGTGCAGCCGTCCGGGCCATGCTCGGCCAGCCACAGTTTGCCATCATGAGCCTGCACGATCTGACGCGCAACATACAGTCCGAGACCGGTGCCGCCCGGCACCGGCGACGTGTGCTCGCCGCGGCGGTAGCGCTCAAAGATCAGTTCCGCTTGCCCGTCGGGCAGGCCCGGGCCGTGGTCGCGAATGCGCAGCTCGGTATGCCCGGCTTCGGAGCGGATATCGATGGCGATTTCACCGGGGGGCGAATACTTCACCGCGTTATCCAGCAGATTGGCGATGGCGATGCACAGCAGGCCGGCATCGGCCTGCAACTGCGGGCTTTCCACCGCGCCGTGATGGCGGATGTTCAGGTAATGGTCGTGGGAGATGGCCACCACCGAGGCGGCCATGTTGATCACCGACAGCAGGGCGGTCTGCTGGCGATCGACGTGCAGGTCGTGTGAGGCGAGCCGGGCGTCGGCAAGGCAGTTATCGGTGAGCTGCACCAGACGGGTGGCGGCGCGCCCGATGCGATCGAAGCGCGCCTCCTGGCTGGCCGAGGCGGCCGAGAGGCGGAGATTTTCCAGCGCCGCCTGGATCACCGCCAGCGGCGTGCGGAATTCGTGCGCTACCATGCCCATAAACTGTCGCTGATGGAAGCTGGCTTCACGCTCAATCTGCAGCTCACGCGCCAGGCGCTGCTTCTGCTCCAGCTGGCGGTTTTCAGCGCGCACCCGCAGGATGGCAATGATCAGCACCGTAATGATGTGGACGATCAGCGCATACTGCCAGAGGGAATAGATCGCCATATGGAACGGGATTATCCCGTGGATAGACAACTGCACCAGCACCGCGGCGGCGACGTAGAACGGCGGCAGCAGACCCAGCAGCAGGGTGTTACGGTCGATGGCTTTTTTGCGCCACAGCCACCAGGAGGTGAACAGCAGCACCGGGGTGATAATGATGAAGATCACCCCTTCAATCTGCATCGCGAAGCCGTAAAACCCGAGCGGAATACTGACCTGCAGCACCAGGTTGAGGACCACCGCGGCGATCAGTAGTTGATGAAGCCGCGGCATATTCTTCTTCAAATCAAAAATCTCGCTGTGCAGCCAGAGGGCGGTAGCATAGCTGAACAGGGAGAGGCTGCTGATCATGAAGTCCTGGAACGGCAGCGCCGCGTGGCCGAAAAACCACTCCGGGAAGCCGTGCAGGGCGGCCACCAGCGGATAATTGAGCGAGAAAAGACAGATGCCCCACAGCAGACGCCGGCGCAGGGCCAGCGCCAGCCACAGCGCCACGCCGCTGGCGACGGCGGCCAGGCCGAAATAGAAGCTCCAGAAAGCGGTGTCGGCGGTCGCCCGTTGTACAAATTCCTGCGGCGAAGAGAGCGAGGCCAGCAGGATCAGGGTGCTGGTGCTGTGCAGGCGAAAGACCACCTCATAGCCGGCGGCGGTTGGCGGCGGGGGGATAATCAGCACGCTTTCCCGGTAGTGCAGGTCGCTCTCGCGGGCGACGTCGCGGTCGCCAAAGGTGCGCTGTTCCCAGGGGGCATCGCTGCCCAGAGGCCGGTAGTAAATGGTCAGATGGTCGACAAAAGAGGGGCCCAGCTGCAGCCAGCGCGGCTCCCCGGCAAACCACGTTCCCGGCAGCTCGCTGCGCAGCCACCAGGTTTTTCGCGAATAACCAAAGGAGGGGATCTGCCGGGTGGTGGCGAGCTGGTCTGTGGGCAGGGCGGCGAAGCGATCGATGGTCATCTGGCCGCTGGCGTCCGCGTACCACTGGACCGGAATATCAATGCCCACCTGGCGCGTCGCCGCCTGCGCCTGCGGGGCGACCAGCAGCAAGAGTAATCCACAGCTGAGCAGCCAGCCTGCCAGGAACCGCGGCCGGCAACGCCGGACCGCTGCGAAGATCGCAGACACCCTTTTCAATCACGCCCCCTTGCGGCATGCCAACGATACAGACCGCAGACATCTGGCTACGGTATGGATAATACGCCCCCGGAAGTGGGGAAGAGTGGACAGGCCTGTCCGGACGAACAGGCCATTTTGCGTGGGAGACCAGGAATATTCCAGCGTAATCTGCAGCGCCACGATCAGGACAGACCTGCTGCGCGGCGGCGGTGGGCTGGGGTTAGCGGAAAACCACCTGCGCCCAGCGGGCCAGCCCGGCGGTTACCGAGCCAAAATCATCGCCACCGGCCAGCGGAATACCCGGCAGCTGGGCGGTCAGCGCCTTTTTGATCAGCGGCGAGCGGGCGCTGCCGCCGGTAAGATAGATCACGTCCGGGGTGGTCTGGCTGCTGTCGAGCGCGAGCTGCACCTGTTCCATAATGCGGGTCAACGGTTGATCCAGCGCCGCTTCCAGACCCTGCTGGGCGATGGCGGTGGCCAGCTCGTCCTGAATAAACGGCAGCGCGGTTTCGACGCTGGCGGCGCTGGAGAGGGCGATTTTGCTCTCTTCGGCGCTGCGCACCAGACGATAGCTGAGACGCTGGCGCCAGACCTTCAGCAGCAGAGCCACCTTGTCGGCATCCCGGGCGCTGCGCAGCAGATCGTTAAGCAGACGGCCGTTGGCGGTGCTGTAGAAATCACTCTGCGCCGGCACGTCGTTGATGGCCACCGCGTTCCACCACGGGAGGATCGGCAGCGCGGTGCCTTTCTCCGTTTCGCCGCCCATGCCGAGGAGGGGCATCAGGCATTTGAAGGCCAGGGCAATGTCGAGGTCGTTGCCGCCGATGCGGCAGCCGCTGTGGCCGAGCAGGCTCTGCTGGCGGTCGGCGCGCTCTCGCCACTGCGGGCCCATCAATAGCAAGGAACAGTCGGTGGTCCCACCGCCGATATCTACGACCAGCACCCGTTTTTCTTCATTGAGGGTGGCTTCGAAATCGAGCCCGGCGGCAACCGGTTCAAACTGGAAGACCACATCGCGGAAACCGGCGCGGAGAGCCGCCCGCTCAAGGATCCCCTGCGCCTGGGCGTTCGCGTCGCCGCCGCCGAGGCCCTGGAAGTTAATCGGTCGGCCAATCACCGCCTGGTCGATTTGCTCGGGCAGCTGGCTCTCAGCCTGCAGTTTGATGTGCAGCATCATGGCGCAGACCAGGTCTTCAAACAGGGCCACCTGCTGCGGCTTCAGCCCGCTGGCGCCGAGGAAGGATTTCGGCGATTTAACGAAGTAGACCTCTTCCGGATCTTCAACATACTGATGCAGCGAGGCGAGACCGAACTGCACGCTGTTGCGCAGCACCTCGATGTCTTCGTCGCGGTTGGCGGCAATGGCCCGGCGCAGCAGCGCCTGGTTTTCATCGCTGTGGGTGGGGACGTCATGATGGCGATAGAGCCACTCGCTGACCGCTTCGCGCGTTGGCGCGCAGAGCATCGAGGGCAGCAGCGCGCTGCCGTTTTCCAGTGTCAACAGCTGAGGGGTGTTTTCCCGCATCACGGCCACCGAACAGTTGGCGGTGCCGTAGTCAAAACCAATAAACATCGTCTGCAAAATCCCCATGCCGGTGAAGAAGGGGGGCGACTTTAGCGGATCGTCGCCAAGCCGACAACTGGAATTTAAAAGCAAGGCGCAGACGGTCAAGGGCGACTATCATTGAAACGCTATATAAAGGAGAGCTTATGGAGCTGTTACCCTGGACCCCGCCTTACGACTGGGCGTGGATGGTTGGTTTTCTGCAGGCGCGTGCTGTCGCCGGCGTCGAGCGCTTTGATGAAGGAGGCTATAGCCGCAGCTTTGGCATTGAAGGGCATCGCGGGCTGATTCATCTGGCACCGGACGAGGAGGCGCAGGGCCTGCGGGTGACCCTCTCCCCGGGGCTGCAACCGGTGGCGGAGATCTGCTATGCGCGAATTGGCCAGCTGTTTGATTTAGCCTGCGACCCGCGGCAGGTCGCCGGGGCGTTGGGCTCTCTGGCCGAGGCGCGGCCGGGACTGCGCCTGCCGGGGGCGCTGGATGCCTTCGAACAGGCGGTGCGGGCGGTGCTGGGCCAGCTGGTGAGCGTGGCGATGGCCGCCCGGCTCACTGCCAAAGTGGCGGCTGGCTGGGGCGAACCGCTGGCGGAGGCGCCCTGCTATGTGTTGTTCCCGACGCCAGAGGCGCTGTCCCGGGC
>OGSQ01000660.1_pt1 | contig 9311 bp, 7 predicted proteins | sample 1573921 | NCBI WGS metagenome assembly OGSQ01 (sample SAMN03295832, study PRJEB24534) | human gut metagenome | isolation source: fecal sample 7 from infant 4 | host: Homo sapiens | place: USA: Pittsburgh, PA | collected 2014-07 | reverse complement strand
GGCGTAGAGGAAACACTCCTTTCCATTCCGAACAGGAAAGTTAAGCTCTACAGCGTCGATGGTACTGCACGGGCGACTGTGTGGGAGAGTAGAACGTTGCCAGGTTAGTAAATAAAAAGACTTAAGATTAAATCTTAAGTCTTTTTTCTATGAGTTTAATTTATTTTCTTTAAAACTAAACCTTTGCTTCTAATGCAAGTACATTCTCTAGGTTCGCTTGTGTGCAAGCATTGATATTTTACCTTTTTAGGAGCAATTACTTCTTGTGGCTTCTTTGTGTCCTTTTCTTGTGAACTCATAATGCCCTCCTTTAATAAAGTTAATTATATCAATAGTATATATTAATAGATAACAATTATCAATATATTTCGAAACGTTGATGAGATTAAAGTATATAAGTTTCAATAATAATTTTCAATTTAATAGATTAGTTTATATTTAAAATACTTCAGTTATAAACTAATATCACCTATATAAGAATTAAAAAATAAATGCTTTCAATTAATTTAATTTTATTTGAATACTATTTTTTATTTTAAATTACATAATTACTCAAAATTTAAATTATTCATTAAAACATATAATAACAAAAATATATCCACAAGATATTATATTAGAATACAATACTTGTGGATAATAGTAATTACCTTGTTGATATTATTTTAAATTAATATATCTTTTTTAGTAAAATTAAAGTGAGCTATTATATAAGCTACTATAGTAGTTATTAACATACATGCTATTGCAGTAGTGGTTGTTAAATTAGGATTATTATAAGCTAATGCTAGATTCGAGTTTAATAAACTAACTGAATCAGCATATGTTGTAAATAATAAGTGACTATATGAACTGATAGTAGTAATAGCTTGACCTCCTATTGTTAAGAATATAGTTAGTATTACTGAAACAGCCATAGATATCATACTGCTTTTAAATAAAGTTGAAATCATAAATACTACTGAGCAAGCTGTTAATATAAATAAGGCTTGATATCCTATACTTTTTAATGCAAATTCCTTATTAGTTACCATAGTAGACGTATCAGGAACTTGTTCCATCATCATTTGTTGTGAATTCTGATCAAATTTTTTCTCATATTTTTGCTCTATTCTAACTGGATAATCAGAAGCTTCTGTATTACTTGTTACATCGACTATTGCCATTCCTGCAAGTTGAGGAATTAATATTAATGAAAGAACTGTTATTACAGAAACAATAAATTTAGAAAATAATATTTTACCTCTTTTAACAGGTTGTACAAGTAAGAACTTTAAAGTAGCTGGTGTACATTCTCCAGATACAATATCACTCATAAATACTGCAATACCTGCAATTAATAATCCTAGACCAAAGAATTGGCTTAAATTTTTATAGAAACTGTATTCGTTATACTCCCAATCTTCCATAGGAGCAATATTATTAGCTTTTAGATACTTATAATCTTCTAAAGCTTGTTTAGATTGAGCATAATAAACTTTGTTCCATTCATTAATACCTGTATCTTCATAGTCTTTAATTGTAGTTTCTAAGTTTTTAATATTTTCATCTAATTGCTTTTTCCAAGCATCTTTTTCTATTCCATTTTCAATAATTTTTTTATTATCATCTATTTGCTTTAATAAGCTTTGCTCTATTTGTTTTGACCCGTTTATCCAATTTTCATCTCCATCTGCTTCTGCTCTTTTAATATCATTTCTTACATAAACTAATTGCTCCTCAGCCTGTTTGATTTGATATTCTGGAGATGTCCATTCTCTCATATTTTTATCTCCACTCCATGTACCATAAGCTGTTATACCAATGAAGGCAAGAAATAAAGCGAAAACTATCCAAGTCTTAGGTCTTTTTAAAATTTTTATAAGTTCATTTTTAATAAGTGTAAGCATAATTATCTTATACCCCCTTCTACTAATTCCATATATCTTTGTTCAAGCCCTTTTCTGATTTTATAGATTTCTTCTATTTCAAAGTTATTATCAACAAGATATTTAATTAGCTTTGGAGTTGTATTAGATAATAAAATGATTTCAATTCCATCTTCAGATTTGCGTACTGATTTTATATATTCAATATTTTTAAGTAAGTTCAGATCTATTTCTTTAGTAAGATTTAAACAAATAATATCAGTATCAGTTTTCATAGAATCATTCACTACATTTTCTACTGATTTAATAGTCCCATGATTTATAAAAGCAACTCTATCGCATAGATGTTGGACTTCTGATAATATATGAGAAGATATAAATACTGACATCCCTTTTTCTTTCGCTGCTTTTTTAACTACTTCTCTAAAATCTAAGATTCCTGATGGATCTAAACCATTAGTAGGTTCATCAAGTATAAGTAGCTTAGGATTTGAAAGTAAAGATGCTGCTAGACCTAAACGTTGCTTCATACCTAAGGAATATTTTCTTACCTTATCATCAATTCTATTTTCAAGACCAACTAATTTAATTGTTTCTTCTACACTTTCCTTAGGAATTTTTCTGATTCTAGCTATTTGCATTAAATTCTCTCTTCCAGTTAAGTATTTATATAGCTCTGGATTTTCTACTACTGCCCCAACTTCTTTTAATGCTTTTTCTGTATCACTTTTCAAATCATAGCCACATATTTTAATGCTTCCTTCATTAGGATGTATAAGTCCAACTAGCATTCTTATAGTAGTAGTTTTACCAGCACCATTAGGGCCTAAGAAACCAAAGATTTCACCTTCCTCAATAGAAAAAGATATATCTTTGATAATTTCTCTTTTTCCAAGAGATTTTTTTAGATTTTTTACCTCTAAAACCTTCATTATTTTCCTCCTTATAAGTACGTATTGTAATTAATAATAATCTTTAAATCTTAATATATATAAGAAGAAAAACTTAATAACTATTAATCTTACCTTAAGAAAAGCTTAATATTAAAACAAAAATTATATAAATATAATTTAAATCTCTAAAAATTAATCTATTAAGTAACAAAAAAATAAAAGTCATTATGTAAATAAATGTAATAAAATAATTTAATATGATAATTCTAGTAAAATGAAAAAATGGAAATAAATATGAGGTATTGATATAATATTTTTATTCTATTTATGTTAACTAGGGAGATATTAATATGTTAAAAGATAATAAAAGTAGCAGGAGAGATATCAAGTATAATATTGAACTCTTTCATGATGGAAAGAATTTTGGAAGTTATAAATTTATGGGTTCACACCTTAAAAGTGAAAATAAAAAAAGAGGAGCAAGATTTACTACTTGGGCACCTAAAGCAGAAGAAGTATATGTTGTGGGAGACTTCTCTAATTTTGAACCTAATGATGAATATAAGATGAAAAAAATGAATGATAAAGGGATCTGGAGTGTTTTTATTCCAAGTATTAAGGAAGGGACAAAATATAAATATTATATTTTGGGAAGAGATAATAAAGGAGTATATAAGTCAGATCCATATGCACTTTATTCTGAAGTAAGACCTAATACGGCATCTATTGTTAAGAAAAGAGATAGGTTTAAATGGACAGATAGGAGATGGGTAGATAAAAGAAAAGCCTTTAATCCATTAAATATACCTATAAATATTTATGAGATGCATTTAGGATCATGGAAAAAGAATGATGATGAATTTCTCACTTACAGGGAATTGATTAAAGTGTTACCTAAATACTTAAAGGAAATGGGATACACTCATGTTGAATTTATGCCATTATGTGAGTATCCATTAGATGCATCATGGGGATATCAAATTACAGGATATTACTCCATAAATAGCAGATATGGTGATGCACTAGATCTAATGGAGCTAATAAATGAACTTCATAAAAATGATATTGGAGTAATCTTAGATTGGGTTCCAGGTCATTTTTGTAGAGATGAGCATGGATTATTCAAGTTTGATGGAACACCAACTTATGAATATGAAGAAACTTGGAAGGCTGATAATAAGGGATGGGGTACAGCTAATTTTGATTTAGGTAAAAATGAAGTGAGGAGTTTTTTAATCTCTAATGCTTTTTATTGGATTAAGGAATTTCATATAGATGGGTTTAGAGTAGATGCTGTATCAAATATGATTTATTTAAATTATGGAAGAAAAGATGGGGAATGGAAACCCAATGTATACGGAGAAGATGGTTGCTTAGAAGGCATAAGTTTTATAAAGGAACTTAATATGAGTATAGAGTCTAAATTTACTAACATTCTAATGATTGCTGAAGAGTCAACAGCATGGCCTAAAGTTACGGAATCTGTTGAAAATGGAGGTTTAGGATTTAGTTTAAAATGGAACATGGGATGGATGAATGACACATTAAAGTATATTGAGTTAGATCCTATTCATAGAAAACATCATCATAATAAAATAAATTTTTCTATTATGTATAACTACTCTGAAAAGTTCGTTTTACCTATATCGCATGATGAAGTTGTTCATGGAAAAAAATCATTAATTGATAAAATGTGGGGAGATTATTGGAATAAATTTGCTGGACTAAGATTATATTTAGCATATATGATAGGTCATCCAGGTAAAAAGTTAATCTTTATGGGAAGTGAATTTGCTCAGTTTATTGAATGGAGAGAATATGAAGAACTTGAGTGGAAATTAATTAATAATTTTGAGATGCACAAGTTAACACAAAGTTATGTTAAGGACTTAAATAGGTTTTACAAGAATAATAAATCTCTTTGGGAACTTGATTATGATATTAGGGGATTTGAATGGATTGATGCTAATAATAGCAATCAAAGTATTTTTATATTTTTAAGAAGGGCTATTAAAGATGAAGATACTCTAATATTTATATGTAATTTCACACCTATAGTATATTATGACTTTAAGTTAGGAGTTCCATTCAATGGAGTATATAAAGAAGTATTTAATAGTGATAGTAGTGAGTATGGTGGTTCAAATCAATTAAATGAAGAAGAAATAAGATCAGAAGAACTTGTTTATCATAATAAAGCATATTCAGTGAAAATAAAGGTTCCTCCTATGGCCGTATCAGTATTAGCAATTTCTAATATTAATAAGGAGGAAGAAAGATGAAGGTTTTAATTGTAGCTTCGGAAGCACATCCATTTATCAAGACAGGTGGACTCGGAGATGTTATAGGAGCTCTTCCTATTGAACTAAAAAAGGAAGGTGTAGATGTAAGGGTTATTTTACCTAATTACAGGGATATTAAAGAAGAAATTAAAAAAGACTTTACTTATATTGATAAATATAGTGTTAATGTTGGTTGGAGAAATCAGTATTGTGGAATATTAGAATATATTATTGATGGAGTTACATTTTATTTATTAGATAATGAATATTACTTTAAAAGAACTGGATTATATGGTTATTACGATGATGGAGAGAAGTTTGCCTTTTTTAGCAGGGCTGTACTAGATTTTTTAGTTCATATAGATTGGACTCCAGATATAATTCATTGTAATGATTGGCAGACTGGAATGATACCAGTATTACACAAGCTTGAATACTGTAGAAATGAGAAGTTAAAGCATATAAGAACTATTTTTTCTATTCATAACCTTTATTTTAAAGGTATGTTTACTAAAGAAGTTCTACCTGAGCTTTTTGGATACGATTATGAAGCCTTCAACAATGGAAGTTTAGAACATAATGGGGGAGTTAGTTTCTTAAAGGGAGGAATTAATTATTCTGATAAAGTAACAACAGTAAGTAAAAGTTATGTTGAAGAAATAAAAACTCCAGAGTATGGGGAAGGCCTAGAAGGATTATTAAGATATAGAGAAGATTATTTAGATGGAATAGTAAATGGAATAGACTATAAGGAATATGACCCTGAATTGGATGACAAAATAGAGTATAACTATAATGCAAAGTCTTACGAAAATAAATTACTTAATAAGAGTGCTCTTCAAAAGGAATTTAACTTAGAGGTGAATGATGAAATACCTTTAATAGGTATAGTTTCAAGACTTACTCATCAAAAGGGATGTGATTTAATATTAAATATTTTAGAAGAGCTACTGAAGGAGAATGTCCAAATTTTTATCTTAGGAACTGGTGATTATATATATGAAGAAGGCTTTAGAAGCTTTGCCCAAAGATATCCTAATAGAGTAAGTGCAAATATTAGATTTAGTAATGATTTAGCACATAAGATATATGCTTCTTCTGATATATTTCTGATGCCTTCATTATTTGAACCTTGTGGACTTGGTCAGTTGATTGCGCTTAGATATGGAAGTGTTCCTATAGTAAGGGAAACAGGAGGGCTTAAGGATACAATTACTCCTTATAATGAGTATGATGGTTCAGGAAATGGATTTGGATTTAAGAATTATATTCATTCAGAATTATTAAATATAACTAGATATGCTTTAGGCGTTTATAAAGATAAGGATAAGTGGATTAAATTAGTTGAAAATGCTATGAAATCAGATAATAGCTGGGAAAAGGCTGCTAAGGAGTATGTGAGCCTTTATGAAGAAGTGGTAAGTAAAGAAAATCAAATTATTTATAAGTAATAGGTATAGGAGAGAGAAAGGTGTATGGGGAAGAAAGAAATTGTAGCAATGATTTTGGCGGGAGGACAAGGCTCCAGATTGGGAGTTTTAACTAAGGATGTAGCAAAACCGGCAGTATCTTTTGGAGGTAAATATAGAATTATAGATTTTCCTTTAAGTAATTGCTCTAATTCTGGGATTTATACAGTTGGAGTTTTAACTCAGTATAAACCATTAGATTTAAATTCTCACATAGGTATTGGAGATTCCTGGGATTTAGATAGGAGAGATGGTGGAGTTTCTATTTTACCTCCTTATCAGGGAGCAAAGGGAGGAGATTGGTATAAGGGAACAGCAAATGCTATATATCAGAATATAGAGTTTGTAGATAGGTATAACCCTGAGTATGTTCTAATATTATCTGGTGATCATATATACAAGATGGATTATGATAATATGCTAAAGTTCCATAAAGATAATAAGGCTGATGCAACAATAGCTGTAATAAAAGTTCCTATAGAAGAGGCAAGTAGGTTTGGGATAATGAATACAAGAAAAGATAATTCAATATATGAGTTTGAAGAAAAACCAAAAATGCCGAAAAGTAGAAATGCTTCAATGGGAATATATATATTTAACTGGAAGGCATTAAAGCATTATTTAAAAGAAGATGAAAATGATATTAATTCTAGCAATGATTTTGGTAAAAACATAATTCCAAAGATGTTGAAGGCGGAAAGAAAGATGATGGCTTATCCTTTTGATGGATATTGGAAGGATGTTGGAACTATAGAAAGCCTTTGGGAAGCTAATATGGATCTTATAGAGAGAGATAATGGATTGAATTTATATGATAGTGATTGGAAGATATATTCGCAAAACCAAGCAAGTCCTGCCCACTACATAGGAGAAGGGGCACAAGTAAAAAGCTCTTTGATAGTAGAAGGATGTATGATACATGGAAATATAGAAAAATCTGTTTTGTCTCAAGGAGTATATGTAGGGAAAAACACAATAATAAAAGACTCTGTAATAATGCCAAATGTGCAAATAGGAGATAATGTCATAATAGAGAAAGCAATTATAGGAAATAACGCAATTATAGGTCATGGTTGTAAAATAGGAGATTCAGAAAGAATAAGAGTTGTAGCAGCAGATGAATATTTAAGTAGTGATTTTGATATAGACTTTAAAGAAATATCATTAAAAAATGAATTAATAAATACTTAAGGATGGTGATATGTTATGAAAAATTGCCTAGGAATAATTAATTTAGATGAAAACCAAAGTAGAATGGGAGAGTTAGTTAGATATAGGACTTTAGCATCAACACCGTTATCAGCAAGATATAGAATAATTGATTTTATTTTATCTAATATGACTAATTCTGGTATAGAAGGTATAGGAATATTTACAACTAATAAATCTAAATCATTAATAGATCATATAACAAATGGTAGACCATGGGATCTCCACAGAAAAAAAGACGGTCTTAGGGTTTTTAACTTTGGAGATTTTGAACCAGTTAATGATGATATTCATAATTTTATAGAAAATATAGAGTTTATTAAGCAAAGTAGAAAAGAGTATGTTTTAATAAGCCCTGCATATATGATCTGTAATATTAATTTTAATGATGTTTTAAGATATCATACAAAATCTAATAATGATATTACAACAATATTTAAAAACGTAAACAATGCAAACAAGAGCTTTTTAGAGTGTGAAGTACTTAATATCAATGAATATAATAGAGTTATAAGTATTGGAGAAAATATAGGTATCGAAAAGCAAGCTAAAGTTAATATGGAAATGTATATAATGAAGACAGATTTGTTTATAGATATAGTCTATGAATGCATTAACTCAGGGGTATATAGAAAGATAAGGGAATTTATTTCAGATAATTTAAGCGAATTGAAAGTTGGTGCTTATGAGTATGAAGGATATTTATCATGCATAAATTCTATTAAATCATATTTTGATGCAAACTTAGATATATTAAATCCAAGCGTAAATAGAGAAATATTCTATAATGAAAAGCCTATATATACAAGATCTCAAGATGAACCACCTGCTAATTATACAGAAAAGAGTATAGTCACTAATTCAATAGTTGCTAATGGTTCATATATAGAAGGGGAAGTAGAGAATTGTATTCTTGGTAGAAGAGTAATCATTGGAAGAGGAGCTAAGGTAAGAAATTGTATCATAATGCAGGATTCGATTATAGGTGAAAATGTTATTATGGATAATGTTATTGCTGATAGAGGAACAATAGTACCTGAAGAGAAGGTAATTAAGGGTACTGACAACTATCCAGTAACTATACAAAGAAGGAGATCAGTATAATTATTAAAAGTTATATATTACATTAAAGTTATATATTTATGTTTAAGCTTAGGGAAATTAATATCTCTAAGCTTAAATATAATAACAAACTATCCAGGTGTATCAATAGATGAAAAAATTAAAAATAAGGAGTATACTTAAGTATTATAATGATAAGTTAATATAATATGTATATTCTTTAAAAATGATTATCAATAGAGATGGTAAGATTAATCTCGTTCTCAGGGGAAACCCAAGAGAATTCACTACAAAGAACTAAAAAAATAATTAAAAAAATTATTGACACATTAGTTTAAAAGTAGTAAGATAAGAAAGTCGCTTGAGGGCGACAGGGAAAATGGTCTTTGAAAATTGAACAGAATAAAGTTAAGTAAAATAAACCAGCAATTCTTTTAAGTCTTAAAATTAAGACTCAAAGTAATTTGAGCAAAAGATTAAACTTTTTATTGAGAGTTTGATCCTGGCTCAGGACGAACGCTGGCGGCGTGC
>OGSQ01000659.1_pt1 | contig 9339 bp, 9 predicted proteins | sample 1573921 | NCBI WGS metagenome assembly OGSQ01 (sample SAMN03295832, study PRJEB24534) | human gut metagenome | isolation source: fecal sample 7 from infant 4 | host: Homo sapiens | place: USA: Pittsburgh, PA | collected 2014-07 | reverse complement strand
CCTTGGTGGCGACACTTCTCTACAATGTTCACCACAAACTCAATACGAAATAGACGAGGCAGTCCAAAAAATTATTGACCAGGCTCACGATGAGGCTAGAAAAATTTTAAAAGAAAACATCAGAGCTCTTCATGCCATTGCAGAATATCTTCTTCGTCAAGAAACAATTACGGGCGAAGAATTTATGGACATCTTAAAAGAATACGATGAAAAAGAAAGTCAAGCTGAGGTCCAAGATGATGGTGAGTCTATAGATGAAAGCCAAGATATGTAAAGGCAAAAGATTATAAAAAGGACTTAAACAACTAATTTTAGGTCAAGAAGGTTTTTCTTTTACATCATAGTTAAATTAATATTTATTATAGAAAAGATTTTTCTAATTGCAGAAAAGTCTTTTTTTTGATGAAAATTTAGATTAGAATGTTATATAGGGGTAAAAGGAAATTAGAAAGAAAAGGGAAAAAAAATGATTTTTACAAATGCAGTTGTGCTGTCAGTAATAATTTTGGCAGCCTTATGTTTAGCAAAAGTCCCTGTGTTTTTTGCACTGATGATTTCAGGCATTGCAGCAGGACTTATCTCAGGACTTGGGATTACTGAGACTATGAAAGTTTTAATAGGTGGAATGGGAGGCAACGCTGAAACAGCTCTTAGCTATATACTTCTTGGCTCTCTTGCCTATTGCATGGAAGAAACTGGTGCCGCAGCCATAATGGCAAAAAAAATTGGCTCACTGGTAAAGGGTAATAAAATTTTACTATGTGCAATTATAATTGTGATTGCCATTGCCGCAGAAACTGTTATACCAATTCACATAGCCTTTATACCAATTTTGATACCACCACTTCTAGCAGTTACTAACAAAATGAAAATGAACAGAAAGATGCTTTCTGTTTCCTTTGGTTTCGGACTCAAGGCACCTTATATTGCCCTACCTATTGGTTATGGTGCAATATTTCACGGCTTGATTATCGATTCCTTTGCTAGATCAGGACTTACTATTACAGATAAGGATGTAACAGGAACTAACTGGATAGTTGCCCTTATAATGTTTTTAGGTCTATGTGCTGGCTTGATTTTCTTTATGAAAGATAAGGAATATGAAACTAAAAGTGTTGACGGTAAAATAATTGAAGTTCCAGAAAAATTAGAAAAGAAACACATAATTGTTCTTTTATCTGGAGTAATAACAGTTGTTGTTCAAATTCTCACAAATTCACTTCCACTTGGAGCCTTAATTGGACTAATATTTGTAGTTGTAACAGGCGTAGTTAAGTGGTCTGATATGCAAAAGATGCTTGACGGTGGCATTAAGATGATGGGCTTTATTGCCTTTGTAATGCTCTTGGCAGCAGGATATGCAGAAGTAGTTAAAGAGTGTGGAGCAGTTGACGATTTAGTTCAAGTAGCAACTAACTTCTTAGGTGGCTCAAAACTTGTAGCATCCTATGTAATGATTCTTCTAGGACTTATGATTACTCTTGGAATAGGAACATCCTTTGGTACAGTTCCTATTATTTCAGCAATTTATGTGCCAATTGCATCAAGTCTTGGATATTCAATTCCAGCTACAATTTTACTTGTGACTATTGCAGCAGCTTGTGGCGATGCAGGTTCACCAGCATCTGATACAACTTTGGGACCTACATCTGGTCTTTCAGTTGACGGACAACATGAGCACATCAAGGATACTTGTATTCCACAAATTTGTTTCTTTGGAGTGCCACTAATTTTAATAGGTGGATTTGTCACAACTTTAATTTAATATGGATAACAAAGACAAAAGAGGCTTCTGCGGGGTGAACAGAAGCCTCTTCTTTTTTGCCAAAATATAAGTAAAGGACGTAAAATAAATTTTTATTTTACTTAATATATTATAACCCTATAATGAAAAAAGTAAAGAAATATTTTGCCATGTGAATAGCATTCCACAATGTGGTTTATTTATCTTTTTGGCAGTCAGGACAGACACCACGAAGTTCAACTATATGATTTGTCACAGTGTAGCCAGTTTCTTCTTCAGCAATTTTTTCGAAATCTGAAATTGGACAATTTTCTATGGCAGAAATTTTGCCGCACTTGTCACAAACTATGTAGTGTCTGTGACCCATATTTGCAACTTCAAAATAATAAAGCCCGTTGTGATACAAGTTTTTCTTCAAAATATTTTTATCAGTAAGTTCATTTAGCATCCTGTAAAGGGAAGTGAAACTAGGCAGAGATTTTTTGTCCACAGCTTCAAAAATTTCCTCTGTATTCATGGGCACATGAGAATTATAGAGCAGATCTAAAAGGGCAAGCCTTCCCTTAGTTACCTTTAAGTTATTTTTCTTTAATATATCTTCAAAATTTTTCAAAAATTCACCCGCTTTCAATCTTATAAGTATTATATCAAAATTTATTTAATTTAAAAAATTACTTTAAAAATAAAAAATTTTTGCTATAATAATTAATGGAAATCATTATTGTTTAGGAGGAAAAAAGAAAAATGAAAAATATTAAGAAAATATTATTTTTATTAGCGGGAATAGTTTTATTCTCAGGTTGTTCTAAAGGAGCAGAAACAAAGGATGCTGGAAAAGATACAGAAAACAAGGAAGGGCTAAAGGTTTATGCTTCAGTTTATCCAATGTATGACTTTGCCAAAAAGATTGCTGGCGACAAGCTTGATGTTGAGATGGTAATGCCACAAGGTACTGAACCTCATGGATGGGAACCAGATACTAAGGCCATTAAAAATTTAGAAAGTGCAGATTTGTTTATCTACAATGGTGCAGGCCTTGAATCTTGGACTGATAAGGTCATTGATTCTCTATCAAATAAGGATTTAAAAGTAGTGGAAGCCTCAGAGGGCGTAGAACTTATTAAGTCAAGTCATGACCACGAAGATGAAGATCATGATCATGAAGGGGCTGAAGAAAATCACAATCACAATCATGAGGCAGAAGAAAACAACCACAATCATGAAGCAGCTGAAAACAATCACAATCACGAAGCTCATGAAGAGGATCATGAACATGAAGGTCACCACCATGGACCAATGGATCCCCATGTTTGGATTTCACCAAAGAATGCAAAAATTGAAATGGAAAATATAAAGAATGCTTTAGTGGAACTTGACAAAGAAAATGCAGATTATTATGAGTCAAATTACCAAAAATATGCTAAAATGTTAGATGAACTTGATGCAAGATATTCTGAACAATTAAGCCCTCTTCCAAATAAGACTATTGTAGTTAGCCATGAAGCTTATGGATACTTATGCAAGGACTACAATTTGACTCAAATTGGTATAAAGGGTGTAAATGCAGAAACTGAGCCAGATGCAAAGAAAATGGCTGAGATAATTAACTATGTAAAAGAAAATAAAATCACAACTATTTTCACAGAAGAGTTAATTGATCCAAAGGTTTCAAAAATCATTGCCGATGAAACGGGATGCCTTGTGAAAGTCCTTTCACCAATTGAAGGATTAAGCGAAGAACAAATAAAAAATAATGAAGATTATTTTAGCATCATGGAAGAAAATTTAGAAAATTTAGTAGGTGCTTTAAAATAGTGAAGGAAAAATTGTTAGAAATCAAAAATCTAAGCTTTAAATACAGCGATGACTTAGTTTTAGATGATATAAATTTTGATGTCTATAGGGGCGACTACATCGCCCTTATAGGTTCTAACGGTGCCGGAAAGTCGACTTTAGTTAAGCTGATTTTAAATCAACTTAAACCACTTACCGGCACTGTTTCTTTTTATACAAAAAATGGATTAAAGGACATTGGCTATGTGCCACAACTATCTGTCCCGTCTTCTTTGGAATTTCCAATAACAGTTACAGAATTATTGTCTCTTGCACTTTATCCAAAGAACAAGGGCTTTAGAAAATTAAAATCTTATGACAGGGAAAAAATTACAAGTGCCCTAAAGCTTGTTGGCATGGAAAAATATAAGGATAGACTTTATACAGAGTTATCAGGAGGTCAAAGACAGAGAGTTTTAATTGCCAAGACCCTTGTAGCCACGCCTGAGTTTTTAATCTTAGACGAGCCAATGACTGGTGTGGACAGAGAATCCAAGGAGTCACTATTTCATCTTTTGAGCCACATCAATAGAGGGCACAACATTACAATTTTAATGATCACCCACAATCTTGAAGAAGTGGAAGAAAATGTAAATAAGGTTTTTGAGATAAAAGACGAAAAAATTAGGGAAGTGAAATAATGGAGATCTTTCAATATTCATACATGATAAAGGCGCTAATTGTGGGAGCCTTCTTGTCAATAATCATCCCTTGCATGGGCGTTGTAGTAGTAAATAAAAAGATTTCTGTAATAGGCGATGCTCTATCCCATGTGTCCCTTGCTGGTGTAATGCTGGGACTAATCACTTCAACTTCACCAGTTCTTGGAGCCCTAGTCTTGTGTGTTCTCGGCTCTTTATTTTTGGAATATGTGAGGACAAAATTTCCTGGTTATCAAGAAATTTCCTCTGCAATTTTAATGAGTACGGGCATTGGTCTCGCATCACTTTTTTCTGGTTTTGTAAAGACAAGTGCCAACTTCGAAGAATATCTTTTCGGCTCTATAATTGCCATACCAGAATTTGATTTTTATTTGATCTTAATAGTTTCTCTTGTGGTATTTATTTTATTTTTCTATCTTTTTACTGACCTCATGTATATTTCCTTTGATGAGTCATCGGCGAGATTATCAGGAGTAAATGTCGATAGGGTAAATCTAATTTTTATGATTTTAATTGCAGTAACAATTTCTGTATCTGCAAGAACTGTTGGGATTTTAATTATTTCATCCCTTATGGTAGTGCCAGTGGCATCAGCCATGCAGTTTAAGCTGGGCTACTTAAAGACAACTATACTTGCATCAGTCTTTGGTTTTATTTTCACAATAACAGGTCTTGTTTCATCTTTTTATATAGGACTTAAACCAGGCGGGGCAATTGTATTAATTGGAGTTTTATTTTTGACGGTTATACTTTTAATAAAGAAAAAATAAGAGTGAGGATGCCATGTGTCCCCACTCTTTATTAATATGCTAAGTTTTAATTTTTAACTAATAGTGAACATAATCTTCTTCATAGAAATATTTAAAATGCGAAGATGCTCCTGTTAGTGAAAAATACAATTTAACACTTTCACCAATACCAACACTTCCGCCACCAGTAGTGTTAATTGTACCGTTATTATAGAAGTCTCCATTAATTGAGTAATAAATTTTTGTGTTAGTTTCTAAGTTATAGTATATGTTACCTGCAAAAGTTTTTGATTTTGAATTATACTGTCTATTCATATCGACCTTTAAGATTTTATAAATATAATAAGCACCATGACGAGAATCAACTTGAATATAAAATTTTAATGTAGGTTTATAGTCTGGACTTACATTTAATGCTTTAGATAATGTAGCATAAGAAAAATCTTTTAATTCAGTTTCATTATTATTTGAAAAATCTCCAGCAAGAATAGAATATATTTCATTTTCATTATATCCATCTTCTAGCATAGTATTGAACATTTCATCATAGGTTAATAAGTTGTTTTCAGAAGGGTCAATATCTATATTTTCCTTTTTAATATTTAATTTATCAGAATTAGCAAATATAAGTAGAAGAGATACAAAAAGTAATAAACTTAAAAGTAAGAATTTTTTAAATAAATTCATGAATGTCCTCCTAAAAAATAAATAATCTTAATTAAAATAACCTCTCATCTAATTCCCTCTAATAAATTTTAATATAGATAGCGAAACTTTTCAACGATATTAAGATAAAGTAAAAATATTTTAGCTTAAAGCTAATAAGATCCTTTATTTATAGACATCTTTGTTTTATTATAGAGAGAGCAAGGCATAGGAGTGTTTTATGAAAATTCAAGTTAAAGAAAATATTTATACAATAGATATTGATTATAAAAGTGATGAAAAGTTAAGGGACTATTTATTTAAAAATGAAGACGCAAAATTTTTAGTTATAACTGACGAAAATGTCTTGGGAATTTATAGCGAGAGATTAAAAAATATTATGGATGGCTTAAATTATTTTATTTATAAATTTCCTGCTGGCGAAAAATCCAAGTCCATGGAAAATTATATAAGTATAAATAAATTTTTGCTGGAAAATAATTTTAATAGAGGAGACATAATCATAGCCTTCGGCGGCGGTGTTGTTGGCGATATATCTGGTTTTGTTGCAGCAACTTATCTTAGGGGAATTGACTTTATCTCTGTGCCAACTACACTTCTTTCCATGATTGACTCTTCCGTTGGCGGAAAAAATGGCATAAATTTTATGAATTTAAAAAATCAAATTGGAGCCTTTTATTTTCCAAAATATGTCCACATTGATTACAGTTTTTTGGAAAGTCTTGACCAGAGAAATATTAACAATGGACTTGCAGAAATTTTTAAATATTCCGTCTTAAGGGATAGGGAGTTTTTTGATTATTTAAAGTCTGCAAAAAAACTTGACTATGAAAAAATTATTTACAAATCTTTAAACATTAAGCTGGACTTTGTGAGAGATGACGAGAGGGATAGGGGCAAGAGACAAAAATTAAATCTGGGTCACACTATCGGTCACGGCATAGAATCTCTTTCAAATTATAAACTAAACCATGGCGAAAGCATTGGTATTGGAACAATTTATATGGCCAGGGCAGCTTATAAGATGGGACTTGCGGAAGAAGATTTTTCTAAAGACTTAGTAAGAGCCTTTAAAAAATATGATCTTCCAACTGCTTATGACTTTGAGACAGAAGAAATTTTGGAGATTTTAAAGCACGACAAGAAGATAAGAAAAAATCTCATAAATGTAATTCTTCCAGTAAAAATTGGCGAAGTTATAAGTAAAAAAATTACTTTTGATGAGCTTAAAAAAATAATTGATTTAGGTAAGGAAAATGAATAGAATTATTGAAAACAAAAAATTATCTGGAGAAATTTCTGCAATTACATCAAAATCCTATGCCCATCGTGCAATTTTTTGTGGATCCTTGGCAAGGGGAGAATCTGTAATAGAGATTCATGACCTGTCAAAGGACATAGAGGCATCTCTTAACGGCATAAAAGCCCTTGGAGTTAGCCTAAAAAAAATAGGAAATAAATTTTATTTTGATCCACCAGAAAAATTCTCTGGACAAGTTACTATTGATGTCAATGAAAGTGGATCTACACTTAGGTTTTTGCTACCAGTTCTTGCCGCCCTTGGTCTTGAGGCAAAAGTTATAAGAAGGGGAAGTCTTGTTGGGAGAACTAACTCTGTCTACTTCAATGAATTTCCCAAGCATGGAGTAGATCTTAAAGAAGTTGGAGATTCTATTTATTTAAGAGGAAAGCTAAGAGATTTTAATTTCACTCTTCCAGGAAATATTAGCTCCCAATTTATTTCTGGACTTATGCTTGCATCAGGCTTTTGCCAGGAAGATTTTAATATAAGGCTCACAAGTGAAACTGAATCAAAGCCCTACATTGACATGACAATAGATGTCATGAAAAATTTTGGAGTTGAAGTAATTGAAGGTAAAAATTCTTTCACTTGCAGGGGAAAATTTTCTCCAGCAAATTATGTGGTGGAAAAAGACTGGAGCAATGCACTATTTTTCTTGGCAGCTGGCGTAAGGGTCCTTGGACTTAATAAAAATTCACTGCAGGGAGATAGAAATGCTTTAGATTTTTTAAGGGACTTGGGTTATGTTAATATTTCTAAAGAAGACTTTCAGCTAAAAAAAATAAGAGATGGGAAGAAAAATGTTATTTTAGATGCAAAAAATATGCCCGATGCCGTTCCAATTCTTTCAATAATGGCGGCACTTTCAAATACAGAGACGGAAGTTATAAATATAAGAAGGTTAAGGCTAAAGGAAAGCGACAGGGTAAAGAGCACTGTGGAGATGCTAGAAAATTTGGGAGTTCAGGTAAAATTATGTGAAGACTCCTTTTCCTTTAGGGGAGTAGAAAAATTTAAGTCAGCAAAAATAAATTCTTACAATGACCACCGAATTGCCATGGCTGCCTCTATTGCAGCTACTTTTGCAGAAGGTCCAATCACAATTAATGATAGCCAGTGCGTGGAAAAATCCTACAAAAAATTTTTTGAGGACTTTAAATCTTTAGGAGGTAAGACATATGTCATATAGCTTTGGAAAAAATTTTAAAGTAACACTCTTTGGTCAGTCACATTCTGAGGATCTTGGAATTGTCATTGATGGAATTAGTGCTGGATATAAAATAAATAAAGATTTAATAAGAAAAAACCTTGAGAGAAGAAGACCTGGCAAGAATAATTTTTCCACTGCGAGAAAGGAAGATGACGATTTTAAAATCCTAAGTGGAGAAGTGGATGGCATAACTTGTGGGGCACCAATATGTGCAATTATAGAGAACAAGGACCAAAGAAGCAGGGACTACGAAAATTTAAAGGACAGACCTCGCCCATCTCACGCAGATTATCCTGCCTTTGTTAAATTTAAAGGATTTAACGACATAAGAGGCGGCGGACAATTTTCTGGCAGAATGACTGCTCCCATAGTCATTGCCGGCTCTATTGCTGAAGATTTACTTTTAAAGAGGGGCATAAAAATTTATTCTAGGATAAAAAGCCTAGGCGATGAAAGTGACATTGACATAAATTTAAATGAAATTGCTGAAGAAAAACTTTACGATTTAAAAAATGAAGACTTCCCAGTTTTTGAAGATTCAGCAAGAGAAAAAATGCAGGAAGAAATTTTAAGGGCAAAGGAAGATGGCGATTCCCTTGGCGGAATTGTTGAGACTTTTATTTTAAATATGCCAGTGGGCATTGGCGAGCCCTTTTTTGATTCTCTTGAGTCGGTAATTTCTCACGCAGTTTTTTCAGTTCCCGGCATAAGAGGAATTGAATTTGGCTCTGGATTTGAGGCGGCAAAAATGTGCGGGAGTAGTCACAATGATGAATATTATTACGAAAATGGAGAAGTAAAGACTAGGACCAACAAGCACGGGGGAATAATTGGTGGACTTTCAAGTGGCATGCCCATAATTTTTAGGACAGCAGTGAAACCTACCAGCTCCATTGGGAAGAGACAAAGCACCATATCACTAAGAGATAAAAAAAATGTAGACCTAGAAATTATTGGAAGGCATGATCCTTCAATTGTGCCAAGAGCCCTAGTTGCCATTGAAATGATTACTGCTATTGCAATTTTAGACTTAGTATTGGAAGGTGAAAGATGAAAAATTTAGATGAATCGAGAAAAAATTTGGACGAAATTGATTCACAAATTGTCCATCTTTTAGAAAGGCGAATGGAAATTTCCAAGGAGATTGGAATTCTTAAATTGAATAATAATTT
>OGSQ01000657.1_pt1 | contig 9384 bp, 7 predicted proteins | sample 1573921 | NCBI WGS metagenome assembly OGSQ01 (sample SAMN03295832, study PRJEB24534) | human gut metagenome | isolation source: fecal sample 7 from infant 4 | host: Homo sapiens | place: USA: Pittsburgh, PA | collected 2014-07 | reverse complement strand
TGCGTTCGGCATGAGCATTCAAATCATTCCAACCTTGGCGGAATTGGTAGGCCGTCCAGGTCAAACCTATGAAGCCATGGTGCCTAGTTTGTTTACACAAGAGGAATTTGTCTTTAACCATAGATTATACCTAGATAAAAACGGAAAAGTCCTAGAACAAAGTGCGAGCATGCCTCAATCCTATGGGGATATGATTAAAAACATGCGAGAACTAGCGGCATGGCGTATTAAACATGGGGATGTTATACAGTAATTGTAAATAATATATAGAATTAGTAATTGGGAGTTTTTCTATTTATGAATACATCTAGTTTTTCTTATGAAAAATTCTTTCATGGTCATTCAGTTATGTTTATTGTTCCTCACGAAGATGATGAGATTAATATGGCTGGTGCCACTATATATGGGGCGATACAAGAAGGGCTAGAGGTATATGTAGTTTTTCTTACAAATGGTGATTATGAATATACTTTTGATGTGCGATGTAATGAGACATATCAAATGGCTAAAGAAATTGGATTACCTCAAGAGAATATTATTTTCTTAGGATTTGGCGATTTTATTGGTCATGAAATCATTTATAATAAATCGGCAATTATTACGAGTCATGCTAATCATAATCAAACATATGGAGCTGATTTTGCTAGTTTAGTAATGTCTAAGCCCAAACCATATTCTTGGAATGGTATTGTAGAATCTGTGATTGATGCAATTTTACATTTTAAACCAGATACAATTATAGCAACGGATTATGATACTCATGTAGACCATAGATTATGTACATTTACAGTTGAAAGTGCAATGGAATGGATTATAAAATATACTGAGTTTAGACCTCAACTTTTAAAAGGCTTTGCTTATGCTACAGGCTATGAAACGATAGATGATTACTATAATAATCACCTATTATCTACTGTAATAAATAAAAAAGCATTACCAACTGATGAATTTAGTACAGGGAATCCAACTTTATCTTGGATACATCGTCTAAGAATTTCGGTTCCTCAAGCATGTCGAGAAAAGAAATTAATACAAAATCCTATTTTTAAGGCTATGGCGTCTCATGTGAGTCAACAAGGGTATAAACGTGGTTCTCGACTTATTAATGGCGATCAAGTATTTTGGAAAAGAAGAACCGATAATATAGCTTTACATGCAGATATAACAGTTTCATCTGGGAATGCTAACTATCTCAATGACTTTTTACGTTTTAACACTGTAGATGTCAAATCTAATGTATATGATGCAAATAACTATATGTGGATGCCATCAGTAGATGATACAGAACGTAAGGTTCATATTTCTTTTACAAAAATTACTCAGATACAGGTAATTCAGTTATTTGGTAGTGTACATAAGTCTCATGAATTATGCTCTATTCGTATTGAAACTAGTGCTGGTAAACATGTGCAACTAGATGAAATTATTCATATAGGGCAGGGTATATCTTATATTTTTGATAAACCATTATTCTTAGAGTGGATTGATATATATATTGATAAACAATGTTTGGGGTTATCTGAAATAGAATTGTATAGTGCTATTAATGATAAGTATGATTATTGTCATATATTAGCAGATAATCATTTTATGTATAATTGGGTGGTGTATCCAGGTGAAAAAATCCCTATGATTACGTCTTATATTGAAGGCATTAGAAAAGATATGCTTACATATAGAGAATCAGAACAAAAAAATACATATAGATGGCTTATCAATGATAAATATATCGATGAATCTGTATTACAGATTTTGATTGAACGGGAGTTAACAACTAAGCCATTACAATTGCGGCTAGAGTCTATTGATGGTTCTGTATTTTGTGAAGGCACTATTCGTAAAGGTACCTTTAAAGATTGGTTTGCTTTGAAGTGTAATCAATTACAAGATAAATTAGATTATTTACAAGTAAAATCAAAATATAAAAAGGGATATAAAGCGGAAAAAGCTTATAAATAAGAGGGAGTTAATTATGGAAAATCAATATAGACCTTTAGTATCTATAGTTATTCCTGTGTACAAAGCAGAAGAATATATTGGTAAGTGTATCGAAAGTTTACAAAATCAAACATATAGTAATTTACAAATCATATTGATTGAAGATAGTTCACCAGATAATAGTGGACAAATTTGTGATGACTATGCAGCAAAAGATGATAGAATTACTGTTATTCATCATGAGCGTAATATGGGTGTTAGTAAGACGCGAAATGATGGACTTGCTATCGTAAAAGGGGAATACATTGCCTTTGTAGATGGTGATGATTACGTAGCACCGACTATGATAGAAGATTGCTTATCAACAATTAATGAGAAACAAGTAGATGTAGTTGTTTTTGATATCGCTGTTGTAGAAAATGGCAAGATAAGTCCACGACATATGGATGAACGTTATTTCATAGATATTAAAAGTGCATACACAGCATTGATTGAGGATAAAATTCCAAATTATTTATGTAATAAATTTTTTAAAGCAAATGCGTGGAAAGAAATTCGATTAAAAGAAAATACAGATTTTGAGGACCTTATGATTATGCCGTTGGTCTTTAAAAATCTTTCATCTGTATATTATTTACAAAAATCCCTTTACTTTTATAATTGTGATAATGAAAATTCGATTACAAGTAATTGGAGTGCAAAGAGCAAATATGGGTTATTTTGTTCATATTTATATCGTCAACCATTAGCTGAGGAACTAGGTATGACAGACTTTGTGCGATACTGTCGTCATAGAGCTATTCGCAGTGCTGTTGGGGGAATTGGTTTTAACTTAGCAAAACCAGAATTACAAGAAAAACAGATAGAGCATATGCTAGAGTATTTAAAACAAGAGGAACGGTCTTCTGATATGCCTTCCATTGGTTCCAAATATCAAGTGTTATTATACGGTGCACTCCATGCTCCATTTATCTCAAAACTGTATGGTCATATGATGTTTGGATTAGAACGAATCAAGAAATCTTTATAATTGAATAAGTAATTAATTTTATATCCGGATTGAAATTATATGAATATTGAGGCAACTTATGTCAACAATTACGGCTATTATCTTAGCCCGCAATGAAGAACAACATATTGTAGATTGTATTAAGAGTATTCAATTTGCTGATGAAATTTTAGTTATCGATGATGGTAGTACAGATCAAACCGTATCACTTGCTACTGAACTGGGTGCAAAGGTTATACCGCATCCTTTAAATGGAGATTGGTCACAACAACGACGCTTTGGTATTTCACAAGCCCAGAGTGAATGGATTCTATTTGTCGACTCTGATGAGCGCGTATCACAAGAGTTAGCAAAGTCTATTCAACGAGCTATCCAAGGTGAACCGAAGGCTTATTGGTTACATAGATATAATCTATTCCATCATAATCAGGCAACTCATGGTGTGGTAAGACCTGATAAGGTGTTACGATTGATGCCTCGAGAGGGAGCAACTGTAGAAGGTGCTGTTCATGAAGTTTTTATCAGTCCCTATCCACAAGCTACATTAGAGGGAAAATTATATCACTATACGTATGATAACTGGCATCAATTCTTTGAGAAGTTTAATAAGTATACGACAGCAGCAGCTAACAAATACAAGGCACAAGGGAAGTCTTGTAGTTTTTTAGGGGATATTTTATTGCGTCCAACATGGGCATTTTTTAAGATATATATTTTGCAAGGTGGCATATTAGATGGAAAAATAGGCTTTCTATTATCTATTTACCATATGATGTACACCATGACGAAATATGTGAAATTATATTATTTAAATAAATCTAATGGGCAATTATAATAAGTGATTTAGTATAGTAAATTGCTATGGGGAAGTATTGTTCTTGATGTAGATATGGAAGCATAAATGAGTGAACAATTTTTTCTATCCCTACAACAAAATATAAAACTAATGCTTTGGGCCCCTATATTGAGTACCATCTTTCGAATCATATTCATGATTGTGTATAATCCTTACCCCACATGGAAGGGACGCTGGAAATCTGTATTGGGTTCATTGCGTTACGGCTTCTGGTGGGGCATGGATTTTGATGCTTATGTATTCTTACTACCCTTAGTATTGGTGACGCTCCCTGCATTATTATTTGATAGGTATCATCAAATAGAAGATGCTGTACGATTGGTAGGATTAACCATTTATTCCTGCGTATTATATGCAGCCTTTGCAGGAAAAATGATTTTCTACAAGCATTTCCATGATACGTACAACTATATGGTTCATTATGGAAATCATGCAGAAAAACATAATTTAATTGATGTATTCTTTAATCAAGATCGAGGAATGCTTGTCATCTTAGGATTAATTCCTATTACATTTATATCCTGGTACATAGGAAATTTCTTTTTATCATTGCCATCTATACCATATCCAACTATTGAAGGAACTTGGCCTACTATAGTTTGGAATATAGGGCTTGTGGCTATCTCTGTTTTGGGATTTTATTGGTTCCGCTATGGTGGAACATTATCTCATGATGATAAACCTGAGTGGGATACGATTCCTACAGTGATAAAAGAGGATATATTCTTTGCTCGTGCAACGGTGCCAGATCTATGTGCCATAGAAACAGTGCTAAAACATCCACTTCGTGATGAATATACGGCATCTGCTGAGGACATTGATGACGCGATTCACCGTATTGTTCCTAAGGAATATAAAGATTCTTGGCAGGATTTGAATACACCACTTCATGCATTCAAGCGCGTTGCATCAGGTCCTCGTATTGATAAACCACAGCATATTTTCTTTATTGTTGGTGAAAGTATCCCTCAGTGGTCTCTTGATGAACCTTACAAGGATCTCAATATATGCCCTGGCTTATGGGATTTTAAAGATAATCCTCATACGGTGCAAGTACCTAATTTCTTGCCTGCTGGTAATGTGTCTCGCCCATCCATTGTGAGTCTGTTATCCGGTGTTTATGATGCGGGTATGGAAATCAATGAACGGGAAGCCTTCTGGCATGAACCATTGCCGACTTCTTTGGCATCTCAAATGAAGAATTTAGGCTATGATACGATTTACTGGTATGGTGGCAATGCATCGTACGGCAACTTTAATCACTTTGGTAAGGCGCAAGGCTTTGATCAAGTGGAAAGCGCTTCTGTTTTTTGCGGCCCCGATGCACCTAAGACTTGGGTAGGCGTTTATGACCATGTATTTTTAGAACATATCGAAGAGGAAATCAAATCCTTAGAACATCCTACATTCCATTTTATTTATACTACATCCAATCATGGTCCTTATAAAATGGAGGATTCCTTATTAGATTATGATCCTAAACAGGTCATGCCAAACCTTGGAGATGATTTAAAATCCAATAAGAAACGCAATAAGGAATTGGCTACTTATCGCTATAGTGATAAGGCTATTTTTAACTTTATTAATGCTATGAAAAAGGCCTTTCCAGATAGTTTATTCGTTGTCACTGGTGACCACTCTAATCTATTTGGCTTTTTGAATAATACATCCTTAATTCAACGAGACTATACCTTGCGCGACACATTCTGTACCGTAGGATTGTTGCAACATCCTGCTTTCACTAAAGACACGATTACAGCGCCAATTGGCACGCATATGAGTCTCATGCCTACCATTATTGAAGCTATTGCACCAAAGGGTTTTGAATATTACTCCACCGTACCGTCCTTGTTTGATGAACAGCCAGATACATTAGTTACACCGTATCAATGGATTACGCCTCATATGATGGGCGATGTTCGTATGGATTATGGTGAAAGCAATATACCATCCTATAAACCGGTTGAGCCAATTCGTCCTATTAATAATCATGGGAATGATGCTCGTGATTGGACATTATTGACTATGTGGTTCATTAATCATGAAAAGATATTGTTTTCTAAAAAATAGATGAAAAATAATTTCATATATGATTAACTATATATAGTTAACTACAGTATATATTTGAAGGAGGGTATCTATGTCGATACTGAACGTAGTAGGCGCCAAAGTTTGGGGCGGCGGAGAGCAATACGTATATGATATGTGCGATGAACTACATAGACGGCAGATACCTTCTTTTGTTTTGATTGATGTTTCAAATCATGAATTGCAAGAAAGATTTGAGCAAGTAGCAGAGGTTTTAACAGCTAATCTTTATTCCTATAAAGGATTTACTTCTCTTTTATCTATTGTAAAACATATAAAAGAGAAGGGAATCACAGTTATTCAATGTCACTCAGGAAAATATATTTTATTATGCTTGGCTTTAAAGCGTTTAACAGGGGCTAAACTTGTATTTTATAAACATAATGTGGTAAAAGCGAAAACCGATATGTATCATCGTTGGATACAGTCCAAAGTAGATGCTTTTATATGCGTTTCCCAAAAGGTGTATGATGCTCAAATTATTCCAAGTATAGCTAGTAAATATCATCTTGTTTATAATGGTGTTAATATACATCGTTTTCCGGTGCTTTCTGATAGTAATAGTAGTATTTCCAATAAGTCATTTATCGTTGGTTATGCGGGACGCATTATTGAGAATAAAGGAATCTTTGAGTTGTTAGATGCCATTAGAGTGATTCATACCAACACGGATGATATTCGTTTAGTTATATGTGGTGATGGTAAGCCCGCTGATATTGAACGAATGAGTCAGTATATCAAGCAGCATCAGATGGAAGAATATGTGCAGTATATGGGCTTTCAAAAGGATATGAATCGATGGTATCGCTCTATTCATTGCTTGGTAGCACCTTCTAAGGTGCAGGAAGCTTTTGGTCTTGTATTATGTGAAGCTATGTATTGCAAGGTGCCCGTTATAACAAGTACATCAGGGGCGCAAGCAGAGATTATTGAGAATGGGAAATCTGGTATTCTCATAGATACGGTTAATAGTGAATCTATTATAGAGGCTATTCAAGGCTTAATGGAGAATGATGGAGTTCGAAAATCTATAATTGAACATGGATATACACGTGTGGAGTCTACTTTTACTATCACTAAGATGGTTGATTCTATAGATAAGATAGTTTGTAATTTGAGGTGATAAGGTGTTACAGTATATACAAAATCAATGGGGAAAAGGTCGAAAAATATATGGTAAACGTAGTTGGAGGGAGACACGACGTACTTTCCTTCATACAATGCGCTCTATCCGCAATAAACGAGAAATAGAGGATTTAGAGAATTATTTTGCAAGCTACACACCTGATTCAGTACTATTAGACCGTCAAGTTGGTTTATATGAGTTAATGACAAGATATTTTTTGTTTAAAAATTCGACACCACAGGAACGATTAGAGGCTATTATTAATCATTTTGATTATTTGAAAGCTGTATTTACAGATGAAGCAATTCGTGAAATGTACTCTGTAGATCCAGATAATATTTATGATGACGTAAGTCGTATGAAGCGTGGTTTTATCATATGGGAATCGGAAGAGCTTGATATGGTGGCCCGTTTATATTATGGACCTGGGCAACGAAAAGAAGGTTTTTTGACATTGTTACTAACATTGGGCAAACAAGGTGTATATCATGCTAACTTCCGTTTTGGGAAAGGCTTTAATGGGGAGCCTGCCATGTGGATAGGCACTGTTCAAGGTTATAAAGATGGTCTTGATAATGCTAAAACAGTTACTAAGAAAATGTTTGGTTATCGACCAAAAAACTTTATTATGTTCCTCTTGCGTCATATAGCAGTCATTTGTAAGGTAGAATCTATCTATGCTGTATCTGATGAAGGTTTCTATGCTAATACACACTTAGTTCGCGGTCATCGTGCTAAAGTTGCAGAGCTAGATTCATTATGGGAGGAATCTGGTGGTGTAGTATGCAGCGATGAACGGTTTTTCAAAATTCCATTGGAGGAATACCGAAAACCAATCGAGGAAATTAAGTCACAAAAACGTAGTCAATATCGTAAACGCTATGATTTACTCGATCAATATGAGCAAGAAATTCAAGACCATATGAAACATTTAATAAAATAAGTATATGTAAACAGTAACAATGCTTGATTATTAAATAATATGAATAAGGGATAAGGGAGTTAGTATGAAATCTTGGATACTTAACAATGCGGAAATGGTACTAACGATACTCATTTCGATTATGATATGTATGACACGGTCATCTATGGCTTTTGGGAATTTGATGTATGGTCTCATTATTTTGATGACCTTAATAACTTGTTGGTATAGACGACATGAAATCTCTGTACCACAATCGATACGCCAATATGGATGGGCTTATTTAGTGATGTTGCTGTGTGTATTGCCATCAGCATTTATAAGCGATGATATACTAGTGACGACCAAATATTTCTTTAATATTTGGGTTTGGAAGGTATTAATCATCGTACCAATCCTGTTATGTATTAAAAGTTCTCGTAAATTATACACCATATTATCAGTATTTTTTGTATATATGGGCATTGATGCTTTATCTGCCTTTGTACAATATTTACTAGGATATAATGTAGGTCCAGGAGGTCGCGCAGGTGGCGTTATTCATGGCTCTATGATGGGACTAGCTATGTTGTTAACATTAGCTTTTCCATTAGCTTTAATTGTTGCCTATGATAAAAGATTTCCTTCGTATGTAAGAATATCAGCTGTATTTTCTTTGTTTGGTATGTTATTGGGAATGTGGGGAAACCAAAGCCGAGGTTCCTGGTTATTTAATGGAATTAACGGCGTACTGATTACATTGCGCTATTGCTTTGTTAATATTCGCTATATATTAGTATTATTTGTGACTGTTGTAGGCATAGGATATGCATTTACTAGTAATCAATCTTATATGGAGCGTTTAGAAAGTACTTTTAATATAACTAGTGATGGTTCAAATTTAGGCCGTATCTATGTATGGAAAGCCGATAAGCAAATGATTTTGGATCATCCCATTATAGGTGTTGGTCCTGGCTTATGGGGAAAAAAGTATGTAGAACAATATCAATTAAAGCAGGAAATGCAAAATTTAGGACATTCTCATAATAATATGTTACAAATAGCTTCTGAATCTGGCATATTAGGACTTATTGGTTTCTTAGGATTCTCAATTTTTACAATCTATAAATCAGTAAAAAATTATATTATGTCTGCAAATCCTTATGATTTATCAATTATTGTTGGTTTTATTAGTTATTTATTTTTATTTGGATCTGTTGATTATACTTGGGGTAACTCATCTGGTATTCGAATGTTTTGGATTGTTATGGGGATAATGCTTCAATTGCGAGATAATTGAGAATGATATAGTCTTTTAGAACGTAATTGACTACTATTTAATAGACAATAAAGTATAATTTTAATAGGCATAAAAAACAAAGAACTATATAAAAGATAGGTGAAATCTATGTTTTTTATAGTTTTACATATTTAAATATGATACAATATATGTAAATATTGGTACA
>OGSQ01000654.1_pt1 | contig 9454 bp, 8 predicted proteins | sample 1573921 | NCBI WGS metagenome assembly OGSQ01 (sample SAMN03295832, study PRJEB24534) | human gut metagenome | isolation source: fecal sample 7 from infant 4 | host: Homo sapiens | place: USA: Pittsburgh, PA | collected 2014-07 | reverse complement strand
TTCTGCACAGGGTTTAAAACAGTACCAACTCCACCTGAAATTGGATTTTTAGAATCACTCTTAACAGTAAATATAATTATTCCTAAAAAGGCAACTGACAGTACTATAACAGTTACTGCCAGTTTATTCTTGAAGAATTTCATATTCTATCCTCTTTGTTGTTTAACTATTAAATCAAACTTATCTAAAGCTTTTCCTGTACCTAGTGCAACACAGTCAAGAGGTGATTCTGCTATATGAACAGGCATTCCTGTTTCTTTATATATAAGTTCATCTAGTCCTTTTAGGAATGCTCCTCCTCCAGCAAGCATTATTCCTTTATCCATGATATCAGCTGCTAATTCTGGTGGTGTTTTTTCTAGAGTAGTTTTGATTGATTCTATTATTGATGAAACTGGCTCTTTTAAAGCGTTTCTTATTTGGCCTGCATCAACTACAACAACCTTAGGAAGTCCTGATATTAAATCTCTTCCTTTTATGTCCATTGTTTGTTCTTCTTCATTCTCATCAACTTTGTAAGCTGATCCAATTTCCATTTTTATTTGCTCTGCTGTTCTCTCACCTATCATTAAGTTAAATTCTCTCTTAATGTAGTTTATGATTGATTGGTCTAACTCATCTCCAGCAACTCTTAATGATTTGCTAGTAACTATTCCGCCTAATGATATAATAGCAACCTCAGTAGTACCTCCACCGATATCAACTATCATACTTCCTGTAGGCTCATCAACTGGAAGTCCTGCTCCGATTGCAGCAGCCATTGGCTCTTCCATTAATATTACGTCTCTTGCTCCTGCTTGCTTAGTAGCTTCTTCTATTGCTCTTCTTTCAACTTCAGTTACTCCTGAAGGGAAGCATACTATTATTCTTGGGCTTGTGAATGCACTTTTGTTTGTTATCTTTTCTATGAATCTCTTAAGCATTGTTTGAGTAACATCGAAATCAGCAATAACTCCATCTTTTAATGGTCTTATAGCCACTATGTTTCCTGGTGTTCTACCTATCATTTGCTTAGCTTCAGTACCAACAGCTAATGATTTTTTTGTTAAGTTGTTTATAGCAACAACTGAAGGTTCTCTTAATACGATCCCCTTTCCTTTAACGAACACTAGAGTATTTGCAGTTCCTAAATCTATACCCATGTCTTTTGTCATTCCAAAATTAAATAAACCCATTTTTAATCCCCTTTCCTAATCACAATATGTCTTTTTCTTTAAGACTTATGAATCTGTTATCTCCTATTATTAAATGATCTAAAAGCTCAATACCCATCATTTTTCCACACTCTTTTAGTCTTGTTGTTATGTTTATATCATCTCTACTAGGTGTTGGGTCTCCTGAAGGATGATTGTGACATATAATTATAGATGCTGCGCTATCTTTAACAGCCTCTCTAAATATCTCTCTTGGGTGTACTAAAGAAGAATTTAGCCCACCTTTAAAAATTTCTTTTTTAGATATTACTTTATTTTTAGTATCAAGGTTTATTAGAATCAACACTTCCTGACGTAGCATTCTAAGTTCATCTAAAACCAATTCTGCTACATCTGATGGCTTTGAAATTTTAACCTGCGTTAACTCAGAAACCTTAAATCTCTTATATAATTCACACATGGCTAAAATTTGAGTTGCCTTAGCTTCCTTAACACCTTTTACCTCCATAAGCTCCTTTGCTGAAGCTTTAAAAAGTCCATTCAATCCACCAACACTATGTATTATTCTATAAGACAATTCAACTACATTTGAATCCTTATTTCCAGTTCTAAGAATTATAGCTAAAAGTTCCTCATTAGATAAAAACTGAGCTCCATAAAAAAGTAGTTTTTCTCTTGGCCTCTCACCAGATGGAATTTCATTAATTCTTATATTTTTAGACATATTACAACTCCTTATTTAGAAATTAACATGCCCATTGAAAGTAATTTTAAAGTATTGTTATGTCATAGTTTTCTAATGCTTTATATAGTTTATTCAAGGGCAATCCCATGACATTGTAATAACATCCCTTTATTCCCTCTACAAAAGCACCACCTAAGCCTTGAATTCCATAAGCTCCTGCTTTATCCATAGGCTCACCAGAATTTATGTAATTTCTTATCTGTCTAGGATTTAATTCTGAAAATCTTACTTCTGTACAGTCGCAATCAGTCACTACAGTATCATCATAAGTATTTATTAAACAAATACCTGAATATACCTTATGAGTATTACCACTTAATGAAGATAACATACTAAAAGCATCCTCTTCATTTTTAGGTTTTTCCAAAACTTTTCCATTTTGAAAAACAACTGTATCCGCAGCAATAACTATAGATGGTTCATTAAGTCTTTTTGAAACCTCTATAGCTTTATTTCTAGACAAATCTTTAACATACTTTTCAATATCTCCCTTAAAGTCTATAGTATTTTCATCAAAGTTTGACTGAACTACTTCAAATTCTTTAACTATTTTTTCAAGAATCTCAACTCTTCTTGGAGATTTTGATGCTAAAATAACCTTCATTTTTCCACCTTACCTTATATCTAAAAAACTTTTAAATAATCTTATTTTTCCTTAAATAAGGTCTTGTATTCTTTATCCTATATAGTTTATCATTTATTATTTTTATAAACAAGTATAAATGTACGTGTATAGTAAATTATAAAGAAAAAAATGAAAGAGAATTTAACTCTTTCATTTTCATTATAATTTAAAAATATGTTACTATAAATTAAAAATAAATTACAATTATTTGTTTACTTTAAAATTATTTAAAGTATTAAACACTATTTGGTAACTTTCCTCTATATTTTTTTTAGTTATTTCATCTGGAATTTTATTTATACCATCTTTTAATTCTTTAAACACTTTAAAATACTCAGAATCACTGTGTTCCTCTAAGCTATTAACCCATTCTTTAAACTCTGTTGTCTTAACACCCTTAACAGAATCCTCTTTTAATTTATTTATTATATTTACATAACCATTTACTATCTCTATAATCTCATTACTACACACATCAGTTTTTGGAATCATAAATCTTCCCTTTGTATTACTAACACCTTTTTCATTTAATTCATTAGAAAGTTTAGTAGCTTCTTCTTCATTTCCAATGTGAACTATTACCCTATAATTTTCCGCTTCACTTAAGGATACTGCAATATAATCATCTTCTAATTGAGCCTTTACATTATTCGCATTCTCTTTATTTGAGTAGAAACCACATTGAATCATTACATACTCTTGTCCACCTACACTTTCAGCCATTACCTTATTATCTTTCGGCTTTTCATCTTCTTTTGCTGCTTTGTTATTTTCCTTATCTTTCTCACTTGTCTCTTTATTTTCTCCAGAAGTTGCTTCTATTCTTTCCTTTTCTGCTGTTTTCTTTCCTTCAGGCCATATAAACTTAGACATTGCAGTTGATATTACAAGTGCTACAACAATTACCCCAATAAAAAGTAATATAAAGCTTTTACCATCATTGTTATTATTGTTGTTATGTCCATTACTCCTTTTTTTATTCTTTACATCAATTCTAGTGTACTTCACCCTTCCCCCAACCTTTCTTTTAATTTAACTTTACTAAGCATTTTTCTTTTTACAAATTATGTAAAGCCCCTCTTTATATATTTATTTTACATAATTTGTAAAATTCCTTCTTTTAATTTTATTTTTCTTAAATTTTACATTTTAATAATAAATAAAAAGCTTTATTGAAATTTGCTTTTAGAATTCAAATCAATAAATTCCATAAAGCATTATTTTCAATAAAGCTTAAAAACTAAACTAATATATTATTTTAATAACAATTTATTTATCTAACAAATCATATTTTGCATAAAACTCTGGTGTTCCTAAACTTCTCTTAGATATAAGTCCTCCGTGATAATCAGATCCACCTGTTATTATTAGATTATTTTTTGTACAATAATCTAATAAATATTTTATTGTATCCTCATCATGGTGAGGATGATAACACTCTATTCCATCTACACCCCAGTTTTTAAATAACTCTAACATTTCATCTAATTTAAATTGAGATTTTCCATACTTAGGATGAGCTAAAACAACAATTCCATTAGCTTTTTTTATAGTTTCTATAACTTCTTTAGGATGAGGAAAATCTGGATATTTCAAAGCTCTTTCACCAACAAATATTTTATTAAAAAACTCATCAATATTTTTGCATATTCCTCTATCAATTAAAAAGTTAAGAGTTTTCCATCCCCCCTTTGAAGGATCATGTTCATAAGCTAAATAATCTTCAAAATCTATATCATATCCAGCATCAATTAATTGCTTTATTGAATTATCGTCTTTCTCTTGAAGCAATCTATCATTATTTTCTATTAAACTCATTAACTCTTTATTGTTTTTATCAAAATTATAAGCTAATATGTGAAACTGTTCTCCATTTATTATGCTTGAAACCTCTACCCCTGGAATGAATTTAATATCCATTTCTTCAGTTAAATCTTGCATTTCCTCTAAGCTTCCTATAGAGTCATGATCTGTAACTGAAAATAGTTTTATGTCTTTTTCTACTATTTCCTTTAATAACTCCTTTGGTGTAAGTGTTCCATCAGAAGCTCTAGTATGCATATGTAAATCAGTTCTTACTAAATTCATGTCTATATCCTCCCATAGTCTAATATGTTTATCATTTACTATTTAATTTATTTATTCTTTTTATATGTTTATTTATATCTCTCTATAAAATAATAAGGCTGTATCTAGCCTCAATAGTAAAACTTATAAGTAATATTATAGATAAAATTTAGAATTTAATTCTCGCCATAGAAATTATAGGCTTAAGCTAAGTTCAAAGCTTTATAAGGATTTATTAGAAACCTTCAATAAATCCTTATAAAAATCCAATAATTCTAAAATATATTTATAAGTTTTTTAGGTAATTTAGATACAACCTTAAATTAATTCTTAATTATTTTATAGCTTTTAATATTTCAACTAAGAAATCCCAAACATTTTTTACTGAAGATATGCTAACATGTTCATTTGGAGTATGAACATCATACATATTAGGACCAAATGAAATCATATCTAATCCTTCTATTTTTTCTCCTAATAATCCACATTCTAATCCAGCATGTATAGCTATTATTTCAGGATCTTTTCCTGTCATATTTTTATATACATTGCTGCAAAGTTCTCTTATTTTTGAATCAGGATTATATTGCCAAGCTGGGTATGGTGCTTGTATTTCAAATTCTCCACCTAATACTTCTGCAACATCAGCTATTTCATCTAAAAGTTTAGTTTTTAAAGTTTCAACTGAACTTCTTGTTGAACTAGCAAAGACAATTTTATCTCCTTCTGTAGTAACAACACCTAGGTTTGTTGAACTCTGAACTAATCCTTTCATTTCTATACTATAAGTATCAACTCCATCAGGAATTAAGTTCATTATTTTTATAGCTTTAAATGTAGTGTCTTTAGAGAATACTTTATGATTTTCTTCTTTTTTAACTAAAGTTACATTAACTCCACTATCATTAGCATGGTATTCATCCTTTAATACTGAATCCCATTTTTGAATTAATTCTTCTAATTTTTTAACATCTTCTTTTTTAACAGCTAGTAAAGTATCACATTCTCTTGGAATAGCATTTACCTTAGATCCACCATTAATTGATATTAATCTAATATCACAGTTAGCATTAATATCATTTAATACTCTTCCCATTAACTTATTAGAGTTTCCTCTTTGTTTATCTATTTCCATTCCAGAGTGACCACCTTTTAGTCCTCTTAGCATGATTTCATAAACTTCAAAATCTTTTTCCATTTCTTCAAAGTTTATTGGTAAAGTAACTTCACTTCTAGCTCCACCTGCACAGCTTACTAAAAGTTTTCCTTCTTCCTCTGAATCTATGTTTAAAAGATATTTACCTTTTAATAAAGTTCCATCTAAAGCAATAGCTCCACCCATTCCAACTTCTTCATCAGTTGTAACTAAAAGTTCTATAGCAGGGTGTGCTATATCATTTGAAGCTAAAACAGCCATTCCATAAGCTACTGCTATACCATTATCTGCTCCTAATGTAGTTCCTGTAGCATATATATAATCTCCATCTACTCTAAGTTCAATAGGATCTTTTTCAAAATCATGTATAGTATCTTTATTTTTTTCACATACCATATCCATATGACCTTGTATTATTACTCCTGGTGCATTTTCATATCCTGGAGTTGCAGGTTTTCTTATTATTACATTTAATGATTCATCTTGTATTGTTTCAAGTCCTAAACTTTTTCCAAAGTTAACTAGGAAATCACTTATTCCCTTTTCATTACCTGATCCTCTTGGAATTTGTGATATTTCTTCAAAATATTTTAAAACACTTTGTGGTTCTAAACCTTTTAATACATTCATTTTTTACCCATCCCTTCCTATTATTGTGGTAAAATATAATTAATTTAATAATTTATTCTATTATATCAAATATATCAAACTTTTAAAGCAATCACTAAACTATTTTAGTTTAAACAAAATGAGGTGGTTTTTATGCAAAAAACAAAAATGATATTTACAATTGGTCCTTCAAGTGATTCAGAAGAAATTTTAAGAGAGTTCATAAGAATTGGTATGAATGCAGCTAGATTAAACTTCTCACATGTAGACCATGCAAGTCATAAAGAAAAGATAGAACTTATTAAGAGACTTAGAAAAGAAGAAAAATCAGCTACAGCTATCTTATTAGACATTAAGGGTCCTAAAATAAGAACACATAATTTTAAAAATGGCGAAGCTGAATTAAAAAATGGTGATGAATTCACATTCTCTTGCGGAGATGAAATATTAGGTGATAACACTAAATGTTCAATCTCTTATAAAGAACTATATGAAGACATAAAACCTGGTGGATCAATACTTGTTGATGATGGACTTTTAGAATTTAAAGTAAAGGAAGTCCGTGGAACTGATATAATATGTGAAGTTATTGAAGGAGGTACTATAAAAGACCATAAAGGTGTAAATGTACCTAATGTACCAATCAAACTCCCTGCAGTAACTGAAAAGGATAGATCTGACTTAATATTTGGTTGCGAGATGGAAGTAGACTTTGTAGCAGCTTCTTTCATAAGAAAACCAGAGGATGTACTTGAAGTTAGAGAAATTCTAGACTCTCATGGTGGAAAAGATATAAAAATAATATCAAAAATAGAAAGCCAAGAAGGTGTAGATAACATAAAAGAAATAATTAAAGTTACTGATGGTGTAATGGTTGCTAGAGGTGATATGGGAGTAGAAATTCCTATAGAAAATGTACCTATAATTCAAAAAAATATAATTAAGAAATGTAATCAAGCAGGGAAAATAGTTATAACGGCAACTCAAATGTTAGATTCTATGATAAGAAATCCAAGACCTACTAGAGCTGAAGCTTCTGACGTATGTAATGCCATATTTGATGGTACAGATGCCATAATGCTTAGTGGAGAAAGTGCTTCTGGTAGCTTCCCTATAGAAGCAGCAATGACAATGTCTAGAATAGCAAAAAAAGCAGAAGCTAACTTAGACTATAATTATCTTTTAAGAAGATTAAAGGATCCAAATCCAAATCCAGATGCCTTTGCAGATGCCATAAGTTATTCAGCATCAAAAACAGCTAGCAAATTCCCTACAAAAGCTATAGTAGCAGCCACTCAGACTGGCTCAACTGCTAAGATATTATCAAAATATAAACCTAGCTGTCCAATAATAGCTATTACTCCATATGAAAAAGTTAGAAGAAGCCTAGCTTTAAACTTTGGAATAATTTCTAAGAAATGCGCTTATTTTAATAGTACAGATGAGATCATAGAGGAAGCTAGAAAAGTAGCTAAAGAATTCCAAATAGCTGAAACTGGAGATAATATAATGGTAGCTGCTGGATTCCCAACATCAATAACTGGTGGAACAAACATGCTAAAAATTGAAAAAATATAATTTAATATAAAAAGGATAGTACTAAAAGTACTATCCTTTTCTAATCTATAAAGCCTATAAATTCTTAATCAAATCTATTATTTAATTAAATCTATAGTTTTTATTTTTAAGAACTATAGATTTAATCCTTTGAATAAGTCAGCTAATGAATAACCTTCCTCTTCATCATTATACTGCATATATTCATTTGAAGTTTCTACAGCATCTTTTATACTTAAGCTCATTTTCTTGTTTTCATCATCTATATTTAAGATTTTAACCTTAACTTCTTGGCCTAATTCTAAAATATCTGATGGCTTAGCTATATTTTCATCAGTAATTTCTGAAATATGAACTAATCCTTCTATTCCTGGTAACACTTCAACAAAAGCTCCAACCTTTATAAAATTAGTTACTTTTCCTGAAACAACATCACCAACTTTTAATCCTTCTAATGTTTCCCATGGATTTTTAATAACATCTTTTAATGAAAGTGCTATTCTCTCTCTATCCATATCCACTTCTGATACAAATACTTCTACTTCATCTCCAACTGATACAACCTCTTCTGGCTTATGAACTCTTGACCATGACATATCACTTAAGTGAACTAATCCTTCTACTCCACCAATATCAACAAAAGCACCAAACTTAGCTAATCTAGTTACTTTTCCCTTTCTTTTTTCTCCTTCTTTAATTGAAGACCAAAGAGCTTTCTTTTCATTATTTCTTATTTCTTCATCTATTACTCTTCTTGAAACAACAACTTTTCTATTCTCTTTATTAAATTCTATAACTCTAACTTCTAAAGTTTTTCCTACTAATTCTTCTAAATTCTCTATTCTTCTTCCTGCACATTGAGAAGCTGGCATAAATACTCTAAGACCATTAAAATCTCCTACTATTCCACCTTTAACAACTTCTTTTAAAGAAACTTTTATTGATTTTTCTTCTTCAAATGCTTCTTTTAAATCATCCCAAACCTTTATTGCATCTGCTCTTTTCTTTGATAGAAGAACATTTCCTTCTCCATCATCTCCACTTAATACCATTACAAATATATCATCATCTACATTTATTGAATTTATATCAAAATTCTTATCATTTGAAATTTCATTTCTTGGCACCACACCATCTGCAAAATGACCAATGTTAACTATTATTTCATCATTCTTTACACTTATAACTTTTCCTTTAACTATTTCACCTTTATGAAAATGCTTTAACTCAAAGCTATCCATTAATTCTGACATTGTAAGATTTTCACTCATATTTACATCTCCTTTATTTAAGGCTTACTTTATAAAATATTTTACATAACTATATGTTATAAAACAAGTAGGCATATAGCTTATTGTAGTTTTATATAAATAAAAAATTACCTAATAACATATTGCCATTAGGTAATTAAACAATTTAATCTTCAATTGAAACTAATTCATAACCAACTTCTTCTAAAGCATCTCTTAAAGTATCTTCATCAACTTCAGTATCAACAACAGCTCTGCCAACTTCTACTTCTAAAACATCTACTCCGTCAA
>OGSQ01000652.1_pt1 | contig 9476 bp, 7 predicted proteins | sample 1573921 | NCBI WGS metagenome assembly OGSQ01 (sample SAMN03295832, study PRJEB24534) | human gut metagenome | isolation source: fecal sample 7 from infant 4 | host: Homo sapiens | place: USA: Pittsburgh, PA | collected 2014-07 | reverse complement strand
GCACGCCGCCAGCGTTCGTCCTGAGCCAGGATCAAACTCTCAATAAAAAGTTTAATCTTTTGCTCAAATTACTTTGAGTCTTAATTTTAAGACTTAAAAGAATTGCTGGTTTATTTTACTTAACTTTATTCTGTTCAATTTTCAAAGACCATTTTCTCTGTCGCACTCAAGCGACTTCATTATCTTATCATTTGTTGTTTTTCTTGTCAACAACTTTTTTAAGATATTTTTTCAATTTGTTGCCGCATCTCTCAGCGACGAAATTTATCTTATCACTTAAAATAACTATAGTTTTTTATAAATATAATCATTTATTAAATTTATTTTTATTTTTCTCTTAATATCTATATTTATCTATATTATTCTAATATTGATACACCAGGATAAGATTACGTTATATTATATAATATCATACTTAATTTATAAAAAAAATCACAATTAATTTCATTATTTGAGATATAAATTAATTGTGATTTTTATATATTTTTTTATTCTTCTATTGTACCTGAGTCATCTACAACAGCTATTTCATCTTCTATATCATTATCAATAGTTTCAAATGAAGTACCTTCTTTATTATCATCAAGTACTAATTGCTCTTCTTTTTCTTCATTTCCACCTGATATTTTTGCAATTGCAGCTATTTTTTCTTCTTCAGATGTTCTCATTAGAGTAACACCCATAGCTGATCTACTTGTAACTGATATATCTGAGACATTTATTCTAATAGCAACACCACTTGTATTTATAAGCATAAGTTCATCTTCTACTTTACATACTGTAGCTCCTATAACTTTTCCAGTCTTCTCAGATAATTTATAAGTGATTAATCCAGTTCCACCTCTTCTTTGTACCTTGTACTCAGTAACTGGTGTCCTCTTACCAAATCCATTTTCACTTATAACTAGAAGATCTTCATCTTCCACAGCTATATCCATACACACAGCTATATCATTTTTTCTAAGATTTATAGATCTAACACCTGAAGCTGTTCTTCCCATAGGTCTTACATCACTCTCATTAAATCTTATCGCATTACCATCTTGAGTTACTATAATAATTTTTGCATCACCACGAGTAACTTTAACCTTAAGAAGTTCATCTCCATCTCTTAAATTAATAGCTATTAATCCATTTTTTCTAAGATTTTTAAATTCAGACAAATGTGTTTTCTTAACTAATCCTTGTTTTGTTGCCATAAATAAGAAACCTTCATTTACATCATCTCTTATTGTAAGAACAGTTTCAATTCTCTCGTCTTGTTCTATAGCTATTAAGTTTATTATATTAGTTCCCTTTGCTGTTCTTCCTGCATCAGGAATTTCATAAGCTCTTAATTTGTATACTCTTCCCTTATTAGTAAAGAATAATACATCTGAATGAGTTGAAGTAATACTTACATGTTCTACAAAGTCATCTTCCTTAGTAGACATTGCCTGTATTCCTCTTCCCCCTCTTCTTTGAGCTGAGTAAGTATCTGCAGATATTCTCTTGATATATCCTGAATGAGTTAATGTAACTACTACATCTTCCTCTTGGATAAGATCTTCTATATCAATTTCATTCATTACTTTTTCTATAGTAGTTCTTCTATCATCACCATATCTTCTTTTTATTTCAGTAAGTTCTTCTTTTATTACTGATAATAATTTTTCTTCACTATTTAATATTGATTTTAAATATTCTATTTGCTTCATAAGCTCAGCATATTCTTCCTCAATCTTATCTCTTTCAAGACCTGTTAATCTTCTAAGTCTCATTTCTAAGATTGCTTGAGATTGCTTTTCGCTTAATCCAAATCTATCCATTAACGTATTCTTAGCTATTTCTGATGTTTTAGAAGATCTAATAATACTTATAACTTCATCAATATTATCAAGAGCTATTCTTAATCCTTCAAGGATATGAGCTCTTGCTTCAGCTTTATTTAATTCAAATACTGTTCTTCTAGTTACTACTTCCTTTTGGAACTCTATATAATGACCTAAAACTTCTTTTATGTTTAATATTTGAGGCTCATTATTAACAAGAGCTAGCATAATAACTCCAAAAGTATCTTGCATCTTTGTATGCTTATATAATAGATTTAGAATTACATTTGGATTTGCATCCTTCTTCAATTCTATAACTATTCTCATACCTTCTCTGTCAGATTCATCTCTTAAGTCAGATATTCCAACTATCTTTTTATCTTTTACTAAATCTGCAATGTTTTCAATAAGTTTAGCCTTATTTACTTGGTATGGTAGTTCTGTAACAACTATTCTATGTCTATTATTTTCTTCTTCTATTTCAGCATTTGCTCTAACTACTACTCTACCTTTTCCAGTTTCATAAGCTGCTCTTATTCCTGCTTTACCCATAATAGTAGCACCTGTTGGGAAATCAGGGCCTTTAATTATTGTCATTAAATCTAATACAGTTGCTTCTGGATTATCAATAAGCATTATAGTACCATCTATTACTTCTCCTAAATTATGAGGAGGAATATTAGTAGCCATACCAACTGCTATACCTGATGATCCATTAACTAAAAGGTTTGGATATCTTGATGGTAAAACTACAGGTTCTTTTTCTTCACCATCAAAGTTAGGAATAAAATCAACTGTATTTTTAGAAATATCTCTTAACATTTCAGCTGCAATTTTATTCATTTTTGCTTCTGTATATCTCATAGCCGCTGCACTATCACCATCTACAGAACCAAAGTTTCCATGACCATCTACAAGCATATATCTCATAGAGAAATCTTGTGCCATTCTTACAAGTGCATCATAAACTGACGAATCACCGTGTGGATGGTACTTACCTAAAACTTCCCCAACTATTCTTGCACATTTTCTATAACCTTTTTCTGGAGCTAACCCAAGATCATTCATAGAATGTAGTATTCTTCTATGTACTGGCTTTAGCCCATCCCTAACATCTGGAAGCGCACGACCAACTATTACACTCATAGCATAGTCTATATAGCACCTCTTCATCTCCTTATTAATATCTATTTCTACAACTTTTCCCTCATTTAAGCTCATGTACCTCACCTCGCTTTAGTACTAAATATCTAAATTACTTACCTTCTTAGCATTTTTTTGTATAAACTCTCTTCTAGGTTCAACCTTATCCCCCATTAGAATAGTAAATATCTCATCTGCTGCTATTGCATCTTCTATAGTAGCTTTTAATAATATTCTCTTATCAGGATCCATAGTAGTATCCCATAATTGAGTTGCATTCATTTCTCCTAGACCTTTATATCTTTGAATGTTGGTGTTATTATCTTTTCCACCCACTTCTACTAATATTGAGTCTAATTCTTGATCTGAATATGCATAATACTCTTTTTTATTCTTTTTAACTTGGTAAAGAGGAGGCTGAGCTATATAAACGTGTCCACCATCTAATAGTCCCCTCATATATCTAAAGAAGAATGTTAATAATAAAGTTCTAATATGAGCGCCATCAACATCAGCATCTGTCATAATAATAATTCTATTATATCTTAACTTGCTTTCATCAAAGTCTTCTCCAATTCCTGCTCCAAAAGCAGTAACCATGGATTTTATTGAATCAGCAGTTAGTATTCTGTCTAATCTTTGTTTTTCAACATTTAATATTTTACCCCTTAAAGGTAAAATTGCTTGGAATCTTCTATTTCTTCCTTGCTTAGCAGATCCCCCCGCTGAATCTCCCTCAACTATATAAATTTCACATTCTAAAGGATCCTTAGATGAGCAATCAGCTAATTTACCAGGTAATGAAGATCTCTCTAATACAGATTTTCTAGTTAATTCCCTAGCTTTTCTAGCAGCATCCCTAGCTCTTGCAGCCATAACTGCCTTTTCTATAATTATTTTTGCTACATTAGGATTCTCTTCTAAGAAAATTGAAACTCCTTCACCTACTATTGAGTCTACAATGCTTCTAACTTCAGAATTTCCTAATTTTGTCTTAGTTTGACCTTCAAATTGAGGTTCAGAAATCTTTACTGAAACTACTGCCGTTAATCCTTCTCTTATATCATCTCCAGATAAATTCTTATCATTTTCTTTTATATGATTAAATTTTTTACCATAATCATTAATAACTCTTGTAAGAGCAGTTTTAAATCCAGATAAGTGAGTACCACCCTCAATAGTATCTATATTATTAGCAAAAGAATATAAATTTTCTGTGTATCCATCATGATATTGAAGAGATATTTCAGCTATTATTCCTTCTCTTTCTCCCTCTACATAGATAGGTTCTTGATGAAGGACTTCCTTATTTCTATTTAAGTATGCTACGAATTCTTTAATTCCACCTTCGTAGTGATATACTTCTTGTTTTCCTTCTTCTCTTTTATCTGTTAATACAATTCTTATTCCCTTATTTAAAAATGCTAATTCTCTAAGTCTATTAGATAGAATTTCAAAATCATATTCTGTTTCCTCGAATATTTCTGTATCTGGCTTAAATGATACTTTTGTACCCTGTTCATCAGTAGTACCTATATTTACTAAATCAGACTTAACTATACCCTTTGAGTATTTTTGTTGCCATACTTCTCCATCTCTTGAAACAGTAACTTCACACCATTCAGATAAAGCATTTACAACTGATGCACCTACACCGTGTAGTCCTCCAGATACTTTGTATCCACCACCACCAAATTTACCACCAGCATGAAGTACTGTCATAATTACTTCAACAGCTGGCTTACCCATTTTAGGGTGAATTCCTGTTGGCATACCTCTACCATTATCAACTACAGTTATAGAATTATCCTCATTTATATCAACTAATATTTCATCACAGAAACCAGCTAAGGCCTCATCTATACTATTATCAACTATTTCATATACAAGATGGTGTAACCCCCTGGAACTCGTGCTACCAATATACATACCTGGCCTTTTTCTTACGGCTTCAAGGCCTTCCAAAACCTGTATTTGATTTTCATCATAATTTTGCTTATTATTTTCCAATACAATCTCCTCCTTTAACGAACTTTTATTATAACTAATTGAGATTAAAAATTGGATCTATGGATTATAATCAATATTTGTTCTCTTAGTTAATGTTGAAGATGATATAGGTGATAAGTAAATCTTACTCATTTTATTTACTTCAGCTATAACAAAAGATTTAGGCTTCTCTTTAGAAATCCTCTCTACAAACCCATCTTCCTCTGCCATTCTTAAAAAGGCACTAGTATCTGAACTATACATTGTAGTTTGCAAATCAAAAATCCCAATTACATCTTTAATTGGAACAACAACATTTTCTCCTAAATGCAAAAACATAAGAACTTCCTCCCTTAGCTTAGGATATCTCCCTCCTTAACCTTAAAAACTCTAGAACTATCGTCTAGATAACTGGTTAAGTCCTCTATTCCTGTACATGTTATTATTGTTTGAATTTCCCCAATAGTACTTAAAATATATCTTTTTCTATTAAAATCTAGTTCTGATAAAACATCATCTAGTAATAAAACTGGATACTCAGATGTTAATTCTTTTATTATCTTTAGTGATGAAAACTTTATTGTAAGCACAGCACTTCTTTGTTGACCTTGTGACCCAAAACTTTTGGTATCTATATCGTTAATTAAAACTGTGAAATCATCTCTATGTGGTCCTACACTTGTAGATCCCTTATCAATATCCTTACTTCTATTTCTTGATAATAACTCATAGAAATTATTTTCTATATTATCAAAGTCCCTAACAGTGCTTATATACTTAAATTCAACATCTTCTTTACCTGAAGATATATCACTATGTATATTTTTCCCATAATAATTTAACTTATTTATATATTTCAATCTTTCTTTAATTATATCTGATCCAAATTTCGCTAGTTGAATATCATATATATCTAAAATATCTTTGTCTAACTTTTTATTTTTTAAAAGTACATTTCGCTCATTTAATATTTTATTATATTGGACGAGGTTATAATAATATTTAGAGTCTAATTGACATAACTCCATATCTATAAACCTCCTCCTAACTCCAGGAGAATCCTTTATAATTCTTAAGTCTTCTGGCGAGAACATAACAACATTAAAGTTTCCAAATAATTCACCTATTTTAGATACTTTTATTTTGTTTATCCTTATCGCTTTTCTTCCATCTTTTAAAATATTAATGTCAATATTTTTATCTAGTCTATCTTTTCCTACTAAAACACTAATATATGCATTTTCAGAATCCCAATTAATTAATTCTTTATCTTTAGATGTCCTATGGGACTTAGCAAATGCACAGTAATAAATAGCCTCAAGTATATTTGTTTTACCCTGAGCATTATCCCCCATAAATACATTTACATTTTTCCCCAGTGTTATATTTAAAGATTTATAATTCCTATAGTTTAACATTTGAATTTTTTTAATAAACATTCTTTACACCCATTTAATTATAACATATTAGAGGAATAAAAGTAATTATTAGGTTTCTATAGCTAAATAACTTTATATTTATCACCATTAAACTCTACTACATCACCTTGTCTAATTTTTTTTCCTCTTTGTGTACATATTTCTCCATTTACTTTTACCATCTCATCTAAAATATATATTTTAGCTTCAGAGCCTAATGAAGCTGCTCCACACCATTTTAAAAAAGAATCCAATTTTATAAATTCTGTACTTATTTTCACTTCATTCATTTCCATTTTTGTGTATAAAAATTCATTTTTTTATACACTCCTCCTTTATCTTAATAATCTTACAGGTAATACAAGGTATTTAGAGTTATCTGTATTTTTACACTTTATTACACATGGGCTTACCCCTGAAGTCATTTCTAATTTAACTTCATCATCTTCTATATTCTTTAATACATCTAGAAGATATTTTGAATTAAATGCAATTTGTATTTCTCCACCTTGCAGATTTATATTAAGTTCTTCTCTAACCTTTCCCAATTGAGAATTAGAAGTTATTATCATATTCTCTTCTTGGATATCTAATTTTATTAAATTACTATTGCTATCCTTTGCCATTAAAGATGCTCTTTCGATACAGTTTTGTAATTCTTGTTTTTTAACATCTAATAAAATTTTATATTCTTGAGGTAGTAAAGACGAATAATTTACGAATTTACCATCTAATAATCTTGAAATTATTTTTGTATTACTTAAGTTAAATAAAATATGATTATCAGTAAATGTTATTTTAACTATATCTGATATATCTTCAAGTATTCTTGATACTTCGTTTAATGTTTTTCCTGGAATAACGACTTCTATGTCATTATCATTATCTAAAAATTCAGTTCTTATTGCTAATCTATAACCATCTAAAGCAACTAAATTTAATTTTTTATCTTTTACTTCAAAAAGTATTCCTTGAAGTATAGGTCTTGTTTCATCTTGAGCAATTGCAAAAGAAGTCCCTCTTATCATACTTTTTAAAATATTTTGTGGTACTTCTACTGAAAGACTTTCATTTATTTTTGGTAATTCAGGATAATCATCGCCATTCATGTAAACTAAGTTAAACACAGACTTTTGGCAAGTTATTTGTATAATTTCATTTTCAAGAGTTTCTATTATGATCTCAGAATTAGGAAGTTTTCTAATTATTTCTCCAAATATTCTAGAATCAATAACTATTGATCCTTCTTCTTTAATATCTGCATCAACCATAGTTTCTATTGAAACATCCATATCTGAACCAATAAGTTTTAATTGATTATCTTTAGCACTTATATAAATTCCTTCTAGAATAGGCATAGTAGTTTTACCTGTAATAGCTTTACTAGATATAGATATTCCTTCTTGTAGTTTTTGTTTTTCACATATAAATTTCATATAAAAACCTCCTTAACTTATAAACAAAAAAAGATTTAATTTTTGTCTTAGATATATAGATAATATATAAATATATTTAATAATAGTAGTAGTAGGGGCTGTTGAAATGTTGATAAGTATCCCTAGCCCTTTAAAACACTAGTTTATTTACAAAAAAATATTGTGGATAAGTAAAGCAAAAAATCAGTGTCTTATCCACAGTATTAACAATTAATATTGTTTTTAGTAGTTATCAACAATTAATTTTATAAACTTATGTACAGTTGTTGATTAATTTTGAGTTAGCTTCTTTGTTATATCATTTACGGTGTGTTGTAGGCTCTCATCAGTGTTTAAAGAATCAGAAATTTTTTCATAAGCATGTATAACAGTGGTATGATCTCTACCACCAAATTCTTCTCCGATTTTAGGTAGGGACATATCTGTTAACTTTCTACTTAAATACATAGCAATTTGTCTAGGATAAGCTATATTTCTAGTTCTTCTTTGAGATTTTAAATCTTCAATTCTTAAATTAAAGTAAGCAGCAACAACATCTTGAATAACATCAATAGTTACATTTTTATTTTGCTTATTTGAAATAATATCTTTAAGAGCCTCTCCAGCCAATTCAACTGTAATAGGTCTATTTGTAAGAGATGAATAAGCTACAATTCTTATTAATGCGCCTTCAAGTTCTCTTATATTAGATTTAATTTTGGTAGCGATATATACCATAACTTCATTTGCAACATTAAGTTTTTCTACATCAGCTTTCTTTTTAAGAATAGCCATTCTAGTTTCAAAGTCTGGTGCTTGAATATCAGCTATTAACCCCCACTCGAATCTAGATCTAAGTCTATCTTCTAATGTAGGAATTTCCTTCGGTGGTCTATCTGAGGAAAGAATAATTTGTTTATTAGCGCCATGCAATTCATTAAATGTATGGAAGAATTCTTCTTGTGTTCTTTCCTTACCAGCAATAAATTGAATATCATCTATTAAAAGAATATCTACTTTTCTATACTTATTTCTAAACTCATCATTTTTGTCATCCCTTATTGCATTAATTAGCTCATTAGTAAACTTTTCAGACGAAACGTATACCACTTTTGTATTAGGATTATTTTGTAATGCATAATGACCAATTGCATGCATTAAGTGAGTTTTTCCAAGACCTACTCCTCCATAGATAAATAGCGGATTATAAGCCTTAGCAGGGGCTTCAGCAACAGCTAAAGATGCAGCATGAGCAAATCTATTACTATTACCAATGACAAAAGAATCAAAAGTATACTTAGGATTCAATGTACTAGACATTTCGTCATTTACAGTAATGTTTGATTTATCATCTGTAGATTTATTTTTATCTTCCTTTTCATCAACTTCTTGGATATCAGACGCTACGATGAATTCTACATTATAGTGTTTAGAGCAAGCAGCTTCTATAGAATTTACAACTAAATCCTTATATCTCTTTTCCAAAATATCTTGAGTAAAGGAATTTGGCACACTAACTCTTATTATATTGGAAGATATAGAAATCGGTTCGCAACTTTTAATCCAAGTATTAAAACTAACTTCACTCATTTCACCTTTAATTATATTTAATGTTTTTTCCCATAATGATAGAAGATCATTACTCATTTTATATCCTCCATAAAAATTTTTTTATTTTAAATTTATAATTAATAACATAA
>OGSQ01000638.1_pt1 | contig 9706 bp, 8 predicted proteins | sample 1573921 | NCBI WGS metagenome assembly OGSQ01 (sample SAMN03295832, study PRJEB24534) | human gut metagenome | isolation source: fecal sample 7 from infant 4 | host: Homo sapiens | place: USA: Pittsburgh, PA | collected 2014-07 | reverse complement strand
AAGCAAAATAGACTATTAAGAAATATTATTATGTGATATCATTAAGCAGTAAAATAAATTTTAGGACCGGTGTTATATGAAAAAACATAATAAAAGGAAGATTAATGAAAAGCATATAGAACACGCTTTAAAGGTTTTAAGTGGTAAATGGAGATTAAAAGTTTTATGGGAAGTTTCTAGTTATGAAAACATAAGGTTTAATCAGCTACAGAAAAACGTGGATGGAATATCTAGTCTTATGCTAACAAGAGTTTTAAAAGATCTTATAGATAACAAACTTGTTATAAGAACTCAATTTAATGAGGTGCCTCCCCATGTTGAATATTCTTTAACTGACTTAGGGAGAAGTCTATGTCCTATAATAAGGCTTTTAGAGGATTTCGGTAAAAAGACATTAGAATAAAAAATATAAAAAATCAAAATTTACTTAAAATACAGTTTTAAATTAAAGTTTAAAAGAGGAGTTTTAATATTTATATTAGGTAGGAATATTAAAACTTCTTATTTTTTTTATTTAATTTTCAATCTTTAAAATTTACTTATGAAATATAATTTGAATAAGAAATAAAATATGAACAAATTGTAACTAAATGTGGTACAATTTTTATAGAAGTATATTTAAAATAAGCAAATAAGAGTTTGAAAGAAGGAGAAAGCCTTGGAAGTAAATAGTATAAGAAAAACTTTAAAAAAGGCATTACCACCAACTATTTTATCTATGGTTTTACTTTTAGTAAATTTAAAGTTTTTTGGATTAAGTAATATAATTATTGCAACTTATATGACTTTAACATTTATAAGAATGAGGACATATCTAATAATTGAAAATAATATTTTTAAGCCCTTGTTTATACAATTAGCCATAGGGATATTAGCATCTGTTGCAAGTATGGGAGGACTTTTAGAGGTATTAATAAACTTTTTTGGAATAATAATATTGGTTTATTTACTTACAGATGAGTATAATCCAGATAGTTATTTTCCTTACTTAATGGCCTTCGTTCTTCTTCAAATGTTTCCAGTAAAATTTGATCAAATTTCTAATAGGCTTTTAGGAATTTTTGTATCATACATAATAGTTTATTTAGCTTTAATGATTGTATCACCTAAGGGAGAAGATAATAAAATTCAAGAACTAATAAAAAGTGGATTTGAAAATATTCATTCTCAATTTAAAAATCTTTATTATGATGATATAGATAAAGTTAAAAGCGAACAGATAGAGCTTTTTGATATTTGTAGGGAGCTTAATAGATTTGTGTACTCAGGTGGAAGAAGAAAGTACTATCAAATTATGATTGCTTTTCAACATATAAATAATATTATACATGATCTAAAAAGTTCAAAGGAAATAATTGAGGAAAATAAAAAGGAATTTAAAAGGTTTTATAAGTTATTTAAATATCTTGAAAATAATTTTAACGATTATAAATTATGTTATGAAAAGTTAGAGGGATTTAAAAAAGAATTTAAATTCCACAATAAAAATCTTACTTTTTATACAAGTTTAGTTTTAAGATATTTATCAGAATCTATAGAACATTTGAATTATCATAGATTTAACTTAAGGAAGTTTTTAAACTTTAAAAATAATAAGGATTATTTTCAAGTTTATAGTAAATATAACTTTAAACTTAATGAATTTAAACTTAGATTTGCCATAAGAATGTCAGTTATAGTAACTTTAGCTTTTTTTGTAATTAGAAGATTTTCCTTACCAAAGGGATATTGGTTACCAATGACAGTCTTTATTTTAGCTCTACCTTTTTATGAAGATAGTAAAGCGAGGGTTTACGCTAGATTTAGAGGAACTATTTTAGGAGTTATAGTAGCATTTTTACTATTTTCTGTTTTTAAAGGACAAGAGATGCATTTTGTTATAATTTTAGTTACAACATTTTTTATGTATGCTTTTAAAGATTATGCAACAATGAGTATATATGTAACTTGTTATGCTTTGGCCATAACTACCATATCTATGAGTGATGGGGAAGCGGTTATATTAAGACTATTATACACAGGAATCGCTGCTATAGTAGTATTATTTGCTAATAAATTTATTCTTCCTAATAAAAATCATGTTGAACTTATAAATATGGTGAAAAGGCTAATTGATTTAGATAAGGTTATGATCACTAAAGTAAGAGAAGCGCTAGAAAAAGATTTTGATGAAATGGAATTAAGAAGAATTATTTATTCTTCATATTTAATTAGTGGGAGAATACAAATGCATACAAATCCTAGTGATGAAAAAGAAGATAAAGAAATTAAAAAGTTTATGCTTTCAAATAGTGAATTTACAACTTCAATTATAAACTATGCAGTTGTTTTGAGTAATTCAAATAAAGGAGCCTTAGATTATGAGTATATAAATGAGGGTATAAGTTTGATTGAAGAAAAATTAAGGAGTTTTACGGAAGAATTTTTTTATAATCCTAATTACATGGGAAGCTTTTGTAAAAACATTCAATTAATAGACCATGAGGATAATTATAAGAATTATTGTTTAATTAAGTGTGTAGACAGGGTTTATAATCTAGAAAAGAATTTAAATGAATTAAAGAGAACAATAATAAATTAAGATAATAATTTTAATATTCAATTTAAAAAATCCTTTATTTTAAAAATAAAATTAACTTTTTACTTAACTTAACATATTTAATCATTTATATGCATATATAAATAATAGTTGCTTAAATTTTATCTTTAGGTAAGACTTAAAGGAGGAGTAGAGATGGAGTTAAAGTTAAGATGCAATTATAAGGAAAGTAATGATGAATTAAAGCAAGTTAAAGAAAAAAATCAAAGTGCAGATGCTTTTTGTTTTAATTGTGAAAAAGGTTTTAGTGTAAATGATGGAGGATACTTCATAGTAGATGAACCATATTGCTCTTTAGAATGTGTTATAGAGGCAATAATAAAAGAAATAAATAGTGAGCTAATGATTAAAAAGATGGATAGAGATAATATTGATCTAAAATATTTATATAATAGTTCAGCTAAGAAAAATTTACTTCACTTAAAAAATCATTATAATTTAGACTCTACTCAAAAGGAAAGGATAATAGAATTTACTAAAGAAAAGGGAGCAGTATATTTAGTGGAACTTTTAGAAAAAGTTTTATATGATGATTAAAATTTAAATAATATATTGGTTTTAAGTAATGTTTTAAATTAGAGATAAGATAATATATGTATATAAAATATATGGGTTAAAAAAGTGTGTAACTATTAGTTATGCATTTTTTTTATTAATTTTAAATTTTAAGGTGAAAATTAAACTAACAGGATATTTAATTAATTTAAAATCGTTAAGCTTGTGTAAAGGAAGTGGTGGTATAATAATTGGAATGCTAAAATATTTAATGTATTTACATAAAAATTAAATTTTAAAAATGTAAAATAAGGAGAATATTATGATAAAAGTATTAGTTGTTGAAGATAATATAGAGATTAGTGAAAATATAGTTGAGTATTTTAAAAATGATGTGGAGATAGAATGCGTTTATGATGGATTAGATGCTATAGAATATTTAAATATATATTATTTTGATATAGTTATATTAGATTTGATGCTACCAGGCGCTGGAGGTATGGAGGTATTAAACTTTATTTCAAAGAAGAGGCTAAATACAGGAGTTATAGTTCTAACTGCAAAAGAAGAGCTTGGCGATAAGCTTAGAGCCTTTAATTTAGGAGCTAATGACTATTTAACTAAACCTTTTTTTATGGAAGAATTAAAAGCAAGGGTAAATGTTATACTTAAAAGCTTAGGAAAGATAAAAGATTCAAACATACTCCAGTTTAAGAGTATGGAAATAAACATGAAGACAAAGAAGGTTTTTATAAATCATAAAGAATTAGAATTAAATGAGAAATTATTTAATCTATTAGAATATTTAGTAATAAATAAGGGAGTTGTACTTTTTAAAGAGCAACTTTTTGATAATATATGTGGATATAATAGTGATGCATCTACAGAAATTATAGAAGTTTATATGAGTAGACTTAGAAAACAATTAAGCCCCTTTGGATATGATAAATATATAGTTACTAAAAGAGGAATGGGATATTTAATAGATGAGAGCATAGAGGATTAGAAAATGAAAAGAAAAGATATATTCTTTAAAACAAAGAGAAGTGTAACTTTAATTAGTGCAGGAATAGTTTTTTTCTGCCTTTTAATATTTGCAATTATAACCACAACATTATATACATCTAGAGTATTTGTAAATGTTGATAATAGCTTGCTTCAAGAGAAAGAAAAGGTTCAAAAAGTACTTCTTCCTAATCCGCAGGATAGACAATTTTTTGAAATTGGTAAAAATGTTTTACCTCCTACTCCTCCTAATATTATATCTATTTTATATAGAGGAGATAGGGTTTTATCAATGAATCCTAATCCCTATTTTGATGAAGATAATTTACCAGATTTGGGAGAAGAATCTAAGAGTAAGGTAGAACAAATAACCTTTAAAGGTTATAAGTTTAGAGGAGTTACCATATCAAGTAGAGATATAAGAGTACAATTACTTATTAATATTGATTCTGAAGTTCAATCAATAAACCAATTAATAAAAACCATAATAATGGCTTTAGTAATATTAATAGGAATTGCATTAGTTTTATCATATATTCTTTCTTCAAAGGTAATAAAGCCTATAAAGAAAGCTTATGACAAACAAGTATTTTTCGTTCAAGATGCATCCCATGAGATGAAAACACCTTTAGCTGTTATAAAAGGCAAATTAGAGCTTTTAGCAAATTCTTGGGACGATAAAATAGAAGATCATTTTGAACATATTTCTAAAATGATGAGTGAAGTTAGAGATCTTGAAAAGCTAAATAGTGACTTATTATTATTATCAAAGGAAGATATAGATAATAGCGTAAATATAGTATCCTTTGAGCTAGAGGAATTCATAGAAGATTTAAGTGAGTTTTATGTTGATTTAGCAGAAGTACAGGAAAAGAATTTTATTGTAAATAGACCTCTTACTCCTGTAATAGTAAAGTGGGATTATAGTAAGGTAAAAAGAATGCTTATAATACTTCTTGAAAATGCATTTAAATATACAGAAGAGGGGGGGAAGATAAGCCTATCTTTTGAGGAAGTAAATAAAAATATAAAGATAATAGTTTGTGATAATGGTATAGGAATTAAAGAAGAGGATATAGGACGTATTTTTGATAGGTTCTTTAGAAGTGCAGATGTTAGAGGAAAGAATATTAAGGGTAGTGGAATTGGATTAAGTTTATTAAAGTCTATTGGCAAGACCTTAGGAACAGATATAAAGTTATATTCAAAATATGGTATAGGAACAAGATTTGAAATTACAATACCTAAAATATTAAATTAATACTTAACAAAATAATTAGGAAAATTAAATTTTAAAATAGTAGTTTTATTAAAACTAAGAAAATAAAAACTTATAAATATTATGAAGATGATAGCTAAGTTAGTTTTTGACCAATTATTTAGATTAGCTCTTTTCTGATTATATTTATAAGTTTTTTTGCTTTTAGAAAAATTTTTTATAAGCGTTAAGGAAGTATTAAGGTTAACTATTTAAAATAGATTTTGATGAGAGATTGGAGGTGAATTTAGTGAAGGAGAAAAAGTTTAGACATGAGATTAAGCATTATATAAATTACTCAGATTATAGAGCAATTAAAAATAGATTAATGCATATTATGAAAATTGATGCAAATGCTAGTGAAAATAATGAATATAAAATACGAAGTCTTTACTTTGACAATTTAAATGACAAGGTTCTTATGGAAAAGATTAATGGAGTAAATTATAGAGAAAAATTTCGTATAAGATTTTATAATGATAATCACTCTTTTATTAAACTAGAAAAGAAATCTAAGATAAATGGATTATGCTCAAAGGATAGTGAGTTAATAAGTAAAGAGGAATGTGAAAAAATTCTTAAGGGAGATATAGAATTTTTAAGATATAGTAATAAACCTTTATTTATTGAATTTTATTCAAAAATTAAGGGGGATTTATTAAAGCCTAAGAGCATAGTTGATTATGTAAGAGAAGCTTATATATACAGATTAGGAAATGTGCGTATAACCTTTGATAAAAAAATAAGAACAGGAATATACAGCACTAATATATTTGATAGTGAAGTACCTACAATAGAAGCTATAGATAATAATATAGTTGTGTTAGAAGTAAAGTATGATGAGTTTTTACCAGAATTAATACAAGATATTATTCAAACTAATGAGCGTAGAGCATCAGCTATTTCTAAGTATGCAGCTTCAAGAATATATGGATAAGCTTTTTATAAGGTTTGTTTAAATTAAGATAAATCAGAAAAACATGTAAAAAATACATTAGTTTAAAATATAAGATTAAACTAGGAGGATAAATAAATGAGCAATCAAGCAGTTAATTTTAGTGACATATTTAAATCAAGTTTTGTTGATAAAATGACATCTATTTCATTTTTAGACATGTTTATAGCAATGATCCTTTCTTTTGCAGTAGGATTATTTATAATGCAGGTTTATAAAAAAACATTTAAGGGAGTTATGTATTCATCAACTTTTGCAATGTCTTTACTGGCACTTACGTTAATAACTACATTAATTATACTTGGAGTTACTTCTAACGTAGTTCTTTCACTTGGTATGGTTGGTGCACTTTCTATAGTTCGTTTTAGAAGTGCTATAAAAGAACCTATGGATATTGCATTCTTATTTTGGTCAATAAGTGAAGGTATAGTTTTAGGTGCTGGACTTATTCCTTTAGCTATTTTAGGTGCCGTTTTTATAGGAATAGTAATGGTTCTATTTGCTAATAAGAAAACAACAGATAATCCATATATATTAGTGGTTAATTGTAAAAATGATATTAGTGAAAATAGTGTACTTAACATACTATCTAAAAATGTAAATAAATATTGTGTTAAATCAAAAACTATTTCTCCTTCAAATGGAATTGAAATGACAATAGAAGTTAAGTTAAAGAATATAACTACATCCTTTGTTAATGAAGTATCAAAAATAGAGGGAGTTTCAAATGCTGTTTTAGTTAGCTATAACGGAGATTACATGGCTTAAGCTTTAGTTTATATAGATAAATACAAGTAGGAGAGGGTAAATTTATTCTCTCCTATTTTAAATAAATTGAATTTTTGTAAGGAGGGTGAGTTTAAGTGATAAATGAAAAGGCAAGTAAATATATTTCTCTAATAAGTATTTCCTTAGCTGTCATATTTGTTTTTGTATCCGTATTTGCTTTAAAGTCATTTAATTCTACAGAAGCACTTAGTACTAGTGGACAATCTTCTACTATTGATACGGTTTTAAATAAAAATATTGTAACTGATATAGATATAAAGATAAAAGAAAGTGATTGGGAATGGTTAATTGAAAATGCTACAGATGAGGAATATAGAAGTGCAGATATAACTATAAATGGAGAAACTTTTTATAATGTTGGGGTTAGACCTAAGGGAAATTCAAGTTTATCCTCTGTTGCAAATGATGATACGACAGATAGATATAGTTTAAAAATAGACTTTGGACAATATGTTGACGGACAGACTTATCATGGAATAAGAAAACTAGCTTTAAATAATAATATATCTGATGCCACTTATATGAAGGAAGCAATATCTTATGATATATATAATTTTCTTGGGATTCCTACTCCAGAGTATTCTTATTCAAACATAAAGATTAATGGAGAACAGTGGGGATTATATTTAGCATTAGAAGTAATTGAGGAAAGATTTGTTGAAAAAAATTATGGTGAATTAGAAGGTAATTTATATAAACCTGAAACTATGGGAGTAGGGGCTAAAAAAGATGAAGGAAATAAAGATGCCATGCCTGATATGAAAAATAACCAAGGAAAAGAAGGAGGAATGATGAATCCACCTAATATGCCTAACAATGAAGGAAATAATAAAGAGGGTAATAAACCTATGAATATTCCTAATGAAAATCAAAATATGGCTAGCAATATGAATAAAGAAAATGCAGGAATGGGACAAATGTCTCCTATGATGGGAGGAAAAAATAATGAAGGTGCTGATTTTAAATATATAGATGATAATATTAGCAGTTATTCTACTTTAAGAGATAGTGCAGTATTTAAGAGTACAACGGATGAAGATTTTGAAAATGTAATTGAAATGATGAAAAGTTTAGAAAATGGTAGGGATATAGAGAAATATTTAAATGTTGATGAAGTTCTTAAGTACTTTGCAGTAAACACTTTCTTAGTTAACCTAGATAGTTATTCAGGTGGAATGTATCATAATTATTATCTTTACGAAAATAATGGAGTTTGTGAGATACTTCCATGGGACTTAAATTTATCCTTTGGAGGATTTGCCACAAATAGTGGAAGTAGAGCTGTAAATTTCCCTATTGATTCTCCTGTTACAGGTAATTTAGAAAATTTCCCTCTTATAGGAAAACTTTTAGAAAATGATGAATATAAAGAGAAGTATCATGAGTATTTAGAAAAGATAGTAAATGAATATTTTAAAAGTGGTATTTTTAGTACTACAGTTACCAATAATGATAAGTTAATAGGAGATTACGTAAAGATTGATTCTACAGCATTCTATACTTATGATGAATACAAAAATGCCATTAAAGAGTTATTAGTTTTTGGAGAGGATAGAACAAAGAGTGTAGAAGCTCAGTTAAATGGAGAGCAAACATCAACGGAATATGGAAACATTGAAACTTCATTAAATTTAAAAGCTTTAGGTGAACAAAATATGGGTGGAAAAATGCCTAATGATAAGATGAATGAAGAAAATTTAGCGAATAATAATGAAGAAAATAATAATGGACAAGCTATTCCAGAAGGTGGAAGACCTTTTAATGGAGGAAACATGGGAGAAGCTCCTAATAATATTAATAATCCTAATGGTAATTTCAATAATAAAATACCTAATATGGGAAACATGCCTACACAAGAAAATATACAAGAGGCTATGAAGATATTGAATAACAGGGATTATTCAAGCTTAAGCGAAGAGGAAAAGAAACAATTAAATGATTTAGGAATAAGTGAAGAAAATATAAATATGTTTAATAATATTCCTAAACAAGGAGAAAGAGGAGAAGTTAGAGAAACCTTTAATAAAACATATTATGTAATATTTGGAGTGGTTCTTTTAACACTATTAATTTCCCTAGTTTTTGTAACAAAGTATAAAAGAAAAAGATACTAAGTATATTAAAAAGCTACACATAAATGTGTAGCTTTTTTTAGGAACATATAAAAATAAAATTACATATTATATAACTAAAGTATTTTTATAATAATTAATTATCAATTGATAATATAAATTATATATGTGCCTTGATTTTATATGTTTTATTTAAGTTTTAATATATTAATTGATAATATTAGGGGGATAAATATGGAGTCAAGATATTGTGAAGCTAATAAAGTAACAATTATATCTATATTATGGAATATAGTTTTAGCTATAATCAAAATATTAGCAGGTATAATAGGAAAGTCTAATGCTATGATAGCAGATGGTGCACATTCAGCATCAGATATTATAAGCTCTGTAGGAGTATTAATTGGAAATAAAATAGCAAGCATACCAAAGGATAAGGGACATAATTATGGACATGAAAAAGCTGAAACTTTAGTATCTTTTTTATTAGCTATCCTACTAGTAATTTTATCTATAAAGATTGGGTATAATGG
>OGSQ01000628.1_pt1 | contig 9990 bp, 12 predicted proteins | sample 1573921 | NCBI WGS metagenome assembly OGSQ01 (sample SAMN03295832, study PRJEB24534) | human gut metagenome | isolation source: fecal sample 7 from infant 4 | host: Homo sapiens | place: USA: Pittsburgh, PA | collected 2014-07 | reverse complement strand
TAGCGATGTATGATTTCATGTTTTTCCCTCCCTGAACTTACATTTGTGCTTTACTATTTAAGTACTGCTTTTATGTCAAGACCCGGGGCTAGTGGATCTTATATACATAAACAATTCTAACAAACAAACTTATTATAATACACGCACACGGGTGTGTCAACATATTTTATCTTTTAATTTCAATTAATTTAATTAATTTTAATAATAAACTTTTTCTAAGACTAATCCCGTTGCAGGCACGCATATTCCAGCCTTTTCTCTGTCTTTTTCAGCTATTATTTTCTCTATTTCCTTTGGCTTAATCTTATTAGAACCAACCATAATTAATGTTCCTACTATTATTCTAACCATATTATATAAGAAACCATCACCTGTTACATAAATTTTAATTATATCATTATATTCTTCTACATATAATTGAGATATTGTCCTTACTGTTGTTTTTACTGAACTACCACTACTTTTAAATGCTGCAAAGTCATGGGTTCCTATAAAATACTTACAGGCTTCTTTAATAGACTCTATATCTAATTTACGCTTTACATGATATAAATAATATCTATCTATGGCTGAAGGTACATCTCTATTTAATATGGAATAAGAATATGTTTTCCCCTTAGCATTATACCTAGCATGGAATTCTTCATCTACTTCCTCTGATTTTAATATTACAATATCATCAGGTAGTTTATGATTAATTGCTTCTCTATATTTATCTGATGGTATCTTGCTATTTGTTTTAAAATTAGCTACAAAGCCTTTAGCATGAACACCAGCATCTGTTCTAGAGCTTCCTATAACTTCTACCTCTTCATTAGTAAGAACTCTTATAGCCTCTTCTATTGTGTTTTGTATAGTACTCCCTATTTTTTGCTTTTGCCATCCTAAATAGTTGGTTCCATCATATTCTATAGTAAGCTTTATATTTCTCATATTACATCACCTTTATTTAATTATTATAAAACGAATCTTATTAGAAAACTTCCTATTAGTAATATTGAAAATACAGCAAATGCTATAGCATCTTTATTTGAAAATTTTAATTCCTTCATTCTTGTTCTTCCAGCTCCACCTCTATATGCCCTAGATTCCATAGCCATAGCTAATTCATCTGCCCTTCTAAAGGAGCTTATAAATAAAGGCACTAATAGTGGTATTAAACTCTTTGCTTTTTGAACTAATCCACCACTTTCAAAATCAGCACCTCTGGCTTTTTGTGCCATCATTATCTTGTCTGTTTCATCCATTAACGTAGGAATAAATCTTAATGCTATTGTCATCATCATAGCAAGTTCATGTGCCATTTCCTTTCCAATTGGTCTAAGTAATCTTTCTATACCATCAGTTAGTTCAATTGGAGATGTTGTTAATGTTAATACTGAAGTTCCCATAATTAAGAAAATAAGTCTTAATGCCATAAATCCAGCGGTTCTAAGACCCTCAGTATATATTTTTATAAAACCTAATTGTAATATTAATGTTTCTGATGTTCCTTTAATCATAAATATATTTAAAACAGCAGTAAAAATAATAAGAAAAAATACAGGCTTTAGTCCTTTATATAAATATTTAGGTGGTAATTTAGCTATATAAACTGTTAAAGCTAAGAAACCTACAATTAGTATATATCCTATAAATTTATCTATTACGAACAGAGAGACAATAAATAAAATAGATAAAATTATTTTAGTTCTAGGATCTAATTTATGAACAAAGGTTTCGCCTGGTATATATTGACCTATAGTTATATCTTTTATCATTTTTTATCACCCTAATTTTTATCTTTCTTTAAAATTCTAAGTAGCTCTTCTTTTCCTTGCTTAATAGTATAAACTTCATCTGAAACATCAAAGCCCTTTGCTTTTAATGCTCTCATAAGGTAAGTTACTTGAGGAACTGCAAGGCCTATACTTTCTAATGTATCAATTTCTTTAAATACCATAGCTGGAGTACCTTCTAAAGCAACCTTTCCACTATTCATAACTATTATTCTTTCAGCTAGTTTCCCTACATCCTCCATACTGTGACTAACTAATATGATAGTCATCTTATAGTCAGTATGTAATTTCTTTATTTGATCTAAAATATCATCTCTTCCCTTTGGATCTAATCCTGCTGTAGGTTCATCTAATATAAGAACCTTTGGCTCCATAGCAATTACACCCGCTATAGCTACTCTTCTTTTTTGTCCTCCACTTAAATCAAATGGGGATTTATTTCTATACGTTTCATAATCTAAACCTACCATCTTCATGGCATTCTTTACTCTTCTAGTTATTTCATCTTGTTCTAGTCCTAAATTCCTAGGTCCATATTCTATATCCTTTTCAATAGTTTCTTCAAATAATTGATATTCTGGATATTGAAAAACTAGCCCTACTTTTTTTCTTATATCAGTAAGTTTAACACCTGGCTTTGTTATATCTTCTCCATCTACTATTATTCTTCCTGATGTTGGTTTAAGTAAGCCATTCATATGTTGAATTAATGTTGATTTTCCTGAACCTGTATGCCCAATAAGTGCAACAAATTCACCATTATTTATTTCTATATTTACATTATCTAAAGCCACTTTTTCAAAAGGAGATTTTGGCATATAAACATGTACTAAATTTTCTATTTTAATTGACATATCGCATTCACCATCTCATCTACATTTAAAATATTTGTATCTATATCTATACCATTATTCTTTAATTCATAACATAATTCCGTAACTTGAGGAACATCTAATCCTATCTTTTTCATCTTTTCCACATTAGAAAATACTTCTCTAGGCTTTCCTTCTAAAATTACTTTGCCCTCATCCATTACAATAATTCTATCTGCCTCAGCAGCTTCATCCATATAATGAGTTATAAGTACTATTGTTATTCCATAATTCTTATTTATTTCTTTTATATTTCTTAAAACTTCTTTTCTTCCTGAGGGATCAAGCATAGCTGTTGGTTCATCAAATATTATGCATTCTGGTTTCATAGCTAAAATTCCAGCTATAGCAATTCTTTGTTTTTGACCTCCAGAAAGTAAGTGTGGTGCATGTCTTCTATATTCATACATTCCAACTTTTTTTAAGCTTTCATCTACTCTTTTTCTAATTTCCTCTGGGGGTACTCCAAGATTCTCTGGTCCAAATGCAACATCTTCTTCAACTATTGTTGCTACTAATTGGTTATCAGGATTTTGAAATACCATTCCAGCTTTAGATCTAATTGTCCATAAATTATTAGGATCTAAGGTATCTAAGCCATCTACTATTACCGTTCCTTCAGAGGGTAATAAAAGAGCATTCATATGCTTTGCAATAGTTGATTTACCAGATCCATTATGACCCAATACAACTAAAAATTCCCCTTTTTCCACTTGAAAGTTAACGCCATTAACAGCATACCTTTCCTCTTCTCCTTCATGAACTCTATATTTAAAAGATACATCATTGCATTTAATCATTGCTTCTTTCATAATATATCCCCTCCTTAAATTGGCTAATTTTCATTAAGTATTATATAAAATCTTAATAAGTGTATATACATTAGCATAAGAATATTATAATATACATTTTTTCAATTACAATTATTTTAATAATAAATTTTTAAGTTCTTATATAATATTTAATTTTTTATATGCAAAAATGGGGACTAAGTTATATCACTTAATCCCCTATATATTATACTAATTCTAGTATAACAACTTCAGCTCCGTCCCCTCTTCTTGGGCCTTTTTTGTACATTCTAGTGTATCCACCATTTCTTTCAGCGTACTTTGGAGCAACATTGTCAAATAGGTTTTGAACTACTTCTTCTTCATGAACAAATGCTAAAACTTGTCTTCTAGCGTGAAGGTCACCTCTTTTTGCTAAAGTGATCATCTTTTCAGCTAATTTTCTAGTTTCCTTAGCTCTTGTTTCAGTTGTTTCAATCTTACCATGCTTTAAAAAGCTTGTAACAAGGCTTCTTAGCATAGCTCTTCTTTGGTCAGTAGGACGACCTAATTTACGATAACCTGCCATATGGATTTACCTCCTTACTCATCGTTTAGTCTTAATCCTAAGCCTAATTCCTTAAGCTTTCTTTCGACTTCCTCTAAAGATTTCTTTCCTAGATTTCTTACCTTCATCATGTCATCCATTGATTTTCCAGCAAGTTCTTGTACTGTGTTTATGCCAGCTCTCTTTAAACAGTTATATGATCTAACTGATAAATCTAGCTCTTCAACAGTCATTTCTAGTACTTTTTCTTTTTTATCTTCTTCTTTTTCTATCATAATTTCTACATCATTAGTGCTATCTCCTAATGACATAAATAATTTGAAATGTTCTATAAGAATTTTTGCAGATAAGCTTATAGCTTCATCTATTTTTATAGTTCCATTAGTCCAGATTTCTAAAGTTAATTTATCATAGTCAGTAATTTGACCAACTCTTGTATTTTCTACAGTAAAATTAACTCTTTTAACTGGTGTATAAATTGAATCTACAGCAATAGCTGATAATGGAAGGTCTTCACTCTTATTTTTATTTTGAGTAACATATCCTCTTCCTCTATTAACTGTTATCTCCATGTATAACTTACCATTATCATCTAATGTAGCTATATGAAGATCTTTACTTACAACTTCAACGTCTCCGTCAGTTTTAATATCTGCACCTGTAACTACTCCTGGTCCTTGAGCATCTATATATATTGTCTTTGGACCTTCACCATTCATTATTAATGCTAAAGCTTTTATGTTTAAGATTATTTCTGTAACATCTTCTTTAACACCTTGTACAGTAGAAAATTCGTGTAGTACTCCATCAATTTTTACTGATGTTGGAGCTGCACCAGGAAGTGATGATAAAAGTATTCTTCTTAGAGCATTTCCAAGTGTAATACCATATCCTCTTTCTAATGGTTCAACTACATATTTACCATAAGTACCATTTTCATTTGCTTCTATACATTCAATTATTGGCTTTTCTATTTCTAACATGCACAAACCCTCCTTATATTATAAATGGCAACATTATTCTGAGGGCAACTGCTTATATATTTGTATTGTAAGATAAATCTTAACAATACAAATACTAAACTATTACTTGCTGTATAACTCAACGATAAGAGTTTCATTAACTGGAACGTCAATATCTTCTCTTGCTGGTTCAGCAATTACTTTACCTGAATAATTTTCAACATTTGCTTCTAACCATTTTGGTAATGTCTTTGGATTTTCAATAAATGTCTTGAATTTTTCAGTTCCTCTGCTCTTTTCTGAAACTAATATTTCATCATTAACAGAAACTTTATATGAAGGAATATCAACCTTCTTACCATTTACTAAGAAATGTCCATGAGTAACTAATTGTCTAGCTTCAGCTCTTGAAGCACCATAACCTAGCTTATAAACAACGTTATCTAGTCTCATTTCTAGTAACTTAAGTAAGTTTTCACCTGTAATACCTTTCATATGCTCAGCCTTTTCATAGTAAGTTCTGAATTGGCCTTCTAAAACTCCGTATATTCTTCTAGCTTTTTGCTTTTCTCTTAATTGTACTCCGTAGTTAGATAATTTCTTCTTAGCTGCTCCATGTTGTCCTGGCGCATAGCTTCTTCTAACAAAAGCACATTTATCTGTATAACATCTATCCCCTTTAAGGAATAACTTCATACCTTCTCTTCTACATAATCTACATGTAGCTCCAGTATATCTTGCCATTAATTACACCTCCTATATGAATACTAGACTCTTCTTCTCTTTGGTGGTCTACATCCGTTGTGTGGAATTGGAGTAACATCTTTAATTAGAGTTACTTCTAATCCTGCCGCTTGTAAAGATCTGATTGCTGCTTCTCTACCAGCACCTGGTCCCTTTACATATACTTCTATACTTTTTAATCCATGTTCCATAGCTGCTTTAGCTGCTGTTTCTGCTGCCATTTGAGCTGCGAATGGAGTGCTTTTTCTTGATCCTCTGAAGCCTAGAGCTCCTGCACTTGACCATGATAAAGCATTTCCTACTGCATCAGTTAAAGTAACTATTGAGTTATTGAAAGTTGATTTGATGTGTGCAGCACCATGCTCAATATTCTTTCTTTCTTTTCTTCTTCTAGTCTTTTTAACCTTTTGAGCCATCGAATTCCCTCCTCACTACTTCTTCTTATTTGCGATAGTTTTCTTTGGACCTTTTCTAGTTCTAGCATTAGTCTTAGTTTTTTGTCCTCTAACTGGAAGACCTTTTCTATGTCTAATACCTCTGTAACATCCAATTTCTACTAATCTTTTGATATTTAATGCAACTTCTCTTCTTAAGTCACCTTCAATTGTTAATGTTTTTACGTATTCTCTGATCTTAGTTACTTCATCTTCAGTAAGATCTTTAACTCTTGTATCAGGATTTACTCCTGTTTCTGCTAAAATCTTATGTGAAGTAGAAAGTCCTATACCATATATATATGTTAGACCTATTTCAACTCTTTTTTCTCTTGGTAGGTCTACACCTGAAATTCTTGCCATTAAACTTACACCTCCTGATATTGAAATGCATACAACTTTAATTATATGTTTTTTTATATAATTAAATCCTAGGTCAGTAGAGTCTAACTCTACTGTCAGCCGCACCTAAAATTTATCTGCTTATTTAAATGCCTATATAATCATATTTGAGTTTAACTCAAAAGTCAATACGATTTACATAGTAAAATTATACTTTTTTTGCCTATACTTTTTTGTATTAGCCTTGTTTTTGCTTGTGCTTAGGATTTTCACAGATAACCATTACTTTTCCTTTTCTTCTTATAATCTTGCACTTTTCGCAAATAGGCTTAACTGATGGTCTTACTTTCATCGCTAACCCTCCTTGTAATACTTAGTGGTAGTTCCCACTGTTTTATTTAGCTCTCCATGTAATTCTACCTCTAGTTAAATCATACGGAGAAAGTTCTATTGTAACCTTGTCTCCAGGTAGAATTCTAATGAAGTTCATTCTTAATTTTCCTGATATATGTGCTAGAATTTTGTGACCACTCTCTAGTTCAACTTGGAACATAGCATTTGGTAATGACTCTAGTACAACACCTTGCATTTCTATTACATCATCTTTTGACATAAGGTAATCAACCCTCCTTAACAATGCCTTTAAGTTTTAGAAATCTTTTTATTTTTAAATCAGTACCTCTATCCTTTGATATGATAGATTCTTTAATCTCATCATCTACATCCTCTAAAACACTTATATGTTTTAAATTCTTCTGTTTAGGCATCTGAACTGTTTTAGTGCTCCCATTACTAAGGATTATATAACTATCACTTAAATGCCCTATTACAACATATAAATGATTTTTATCTCTTCCTCTTTTTGAAAGAACCACTTTCCCAATTAAGTCATTGTTTTGCAAACTTTTCACCTCAATGATTACCTTAGTCATAAATCTACAAGCCACCCTTTGGTATCATGCGAATTTATAACTAAGCAACACTTATCTAATCAGTGTTAATATTTCGGGTCCATCTGGTAAAATTACAATCGTGTTTTCGTAGTGTGCAGATAGACTTCCATCACTAGTTACTACAGTCCAATCATTGCTTAATGTTTTAACTTTATAGTTGCCCACATTAACCATAGGTTCAATAGCTAATGCCATTCCCTCCACTAATTTTGGCCCTCTTCCTGGACGACCATAATTAGGTATATCTGGATCTTCGTGTACAACTCTACCTATACCGTGTCCTACGAAATCTCTTACTACGGAAAAGCCTGCTGCTTCTACGCAGTTCTGTATTTCATGTGATATATCAGTAAGTCTGTTACCTACTTTAGCATATTCAATTCCCTTAAAAAAGCTTTCCTCTGTTACATTAATTAACCTTTCAGCTTCTTTCGTTATATTTCCTACACCAAAAGTTCTTGCAGCATCACCGTGAAAGCCATTTATATTAGCTCCACAGTCCACACTAACTATATCTCCATCTTTTAATACATAACCTCCTGGGATCCCATGAACTACTTGCTCGTTAACAGATATACATAGTGAAGCTGGAAAACCATATAGACCTTTGAATGAAGGCCTTGCTCCATGCTTAGTTATAAATTCTTCTGCTATCCTGTCTAATTCAGCAGTAGTTATTCCTGGTCTTACTTTTTCCTCAATAAGTAGTAATGTTTCTGCTACTATCTTACCTGCTGATCTCATTAGATCAATCTCTTTGTTGTTTTTAATGATAATCATTATTTAACACTCCCTAAGATATTACAGATCCCTTCAAATACTTCATTAATAGCTTTTGTTCCATCTACAATTGAAAGTAAGTTTCTTTCTTTATAAAAATCAATCAGTGGTTGTGTTTGTCTCTCATACACATCAAGTCTTTCAGACACTGTTTCTTCTGTGTCGTCTTTTCTTTGGATTATATCACTTCCACAAACATCACATTTTCCTGCTATCTTTGGTGGATTAAACTTTATATGATAGCTAGCTCCACATGATGGACATACTCTTCTACCAGTCATTCTTTCTAAAATAAATCCAGTAGGTACTTCAATCAATAAAGCTGTATCAAGTGATTCATTTCTATCTGAAAGGAATTCTTGAAGAGCCTCTGCTTGATGAACTGTCCTTGGAAAGCCATCTAACAAGTATCCTTCTTTACAGTCTTCTTGTTGTAACCTATCTTTTACCATATTAATAGTAATTTCATCTGGTACTAACTGTCCTTTATCGATGTGCTTTTTAGCTTCTATTCCTAAAGGAGTATTTTCAGAAATGTTTTTTCTAAATATATCTCCAGTAGAAATATGTGGTATTGAGTATCTATTACTAATTGATTTTGCCTGTGTTCCCTTACCTGCTCCAGGAGGACCTAATAATACTATCTTCACCGGCATCATCTCCATTATTAATCTATTTTAAGAATCCTTGATAATGTCTCATTACTAATTGTGAATCTAATTGTCTTGAGAAATCAAGTCCAACACCAACCATAATTAATAATGAGGTTCCACCAAATTGAATTCCTTGTAATTGTGAATTTGAAATTAATATTGGTAGTATTGCTAATAAAGCTGCAAATACTCCTCCAATTAATGATACTTTTGTAAGTACTCTTTCAAAATGCTTTTCTGTTGCTTCTCCCGGTCTTATTCCTGGTACAAATCCTGCTGATTTGTGCAGATTTTCTGCCATTTCATCAGGCTTAAATGTAATTTGTGTATAGAACCATGTAAAGAATATAGTTAATATAGAATAAACTACTGGATACATCCATGTTGTTTCATTGAATATACTATATGGATTACTTACTATCCAAATTGCCCAGTCATGATTTGGGAAAAATTCTGCAATTGTCTTAGGGAACATCATAACTGACATAGCAAAGATTATTGCTATAACAGCAGATCCTATTATGCTTAATGGAATGTGAGTGCTTTGGCCTCTCATCATTTTAGATCCAACAGCTTTACCAGCATATTGAACAGGTATTCTTCTTTCTGCTAATGAGAAGAATATTACAAGACATAATAACAATATTGCAGCAGCAACAAATAATAAAATACCTATAATAGATATTTTCCCTTGATCCTTTAATGTAAATAATGACATTAAAGTTGTAGGTAACTGTGATACTATATTTACAAATATTAGTATGGATATTCCATTACCAAATCCTTTAGCAGTAATTTGATCTCCTAACCACATACAGAATGTTGATCCTGCTACTAACGCTATTAAAACAATAATAACTTCATACCATGACATCCCGAATGTAGCACCTCTAGCTGCAACCATACTATAAGTTCCAAAAGCAAGAACAAATCCAATTGCTATAGATAAAATTCTTGTAATCTTTTGTATTTTCTTTCTTCCTTCTTCACCTTCTTTTGAAAGTTGTTCTAATGAAGGAATTGCTATAGTCAATAATTGAACTATTATAGAAGCATTAATGTAAGGTGTTACACTTAGTGCAAATATACTAAATTGTCTAAATGCTCCTCCTGATATTAAATCATAGAAACCAA
>OGSQ01000627.1_pt1 | contig 9991 bp, 10 predicted proteins | sample 1573921 | NCBI WGS metagenome assembly OGSQ01 (sample SAMN03295832, study PRJEB24534) | human gut metagenome | isolation source: fecal sample 7 from infant 4 | host: Homo sapiens | place: USA: Pittsburgh, PA | collected 2014-07 | reverse complement strand
ATGTATAATAATATATAAAATATACTATCTATAAAGATTGGAGGAGAAATGGAATCAAAATATTTGATAGTCATATCATTTGATGCTGTATCATCAGAGGATATTGATAAACTAAAGGAATTAAATAATTTTAAATACTTAATAGATAACGGTAGCTTAATAACAAATGTTGAGAGTATTTATCCAACATTAACTTACCCAGCCCATGCTACAATTACCACTGGTATGTATCCTAAAAATCATGGGATTATAAATAATACTTTAAATAAATTTTCTGACATAAATCCAAATTGGTATTGGTATAGGAAATATATAAAAGCTCCTACCTTATATGATTTAGCAACTGAAAAAGGATTAACTACTGCTGCTTTATTGTGGCCAGTTTCTGGACGCAGTAGCATAAATTATAATTTAACAGAAATATTTGCTCCAAAACATTGGCAAAACCAATTGGTTATGTCTGCTTTATCTGGAAGTGTTAAATATCAATTAGATTTAAATAAGCGTTTTGGACATTTAAGACATGGGTTATCTCAACCTGCTTTAGATAATTTTGTACATGAATCTGCAAAATATACTATTGCTAAATATAAACCTAATTTATTATTAATTCACTATACAGATGTTGATACTAATAGACATTATCATGGATATGATAGCAAAGAAGCTAATGAAGCTTTAATAAGACATAACGAAAGATTAGGAGAGTTAATAAATACTTTGAAAGAAGCAAATATCTTTGAAGAAAGTACTATTGTTGCTTTAGGTGATCATAGTGCTTTAGATGGTGATTATTTAATTAGGCTTAACTCCTTATTTAGGGAAAAGGGCTTACTTAAGGTTAATGACAAAGGAGTAATTAAATCCTATAAGGCTGTAGCCAAAAGCTGTGATGGTTCTTCTTATGTATATCTAAAGGATAAAAATGATAGCAAAACTTATACAATAGTTAAGGAATTATTAGAAGAACTAAAAAATAGCGAAAATTCACCTATTGAATTTATATTAACATCAAAGGAAGCTGAAAATGAAGGTGCTGACCCTAATTGTAGCTTTATGATTGAAGGTAATAATAATTTTTATTTTGTTAATGATGCTTTAGGAAGTGTAATTGAAAAAGTTAAAGAAAATGAAGTTGGAAAGGTACCTCATAGAACTAAGGCAACTCATGGATATCATCCTAAAAAGGCTAACTATACTACCTTCTTCATGGCTTATGGTAATGGTATAAAGAAAGGATTTAAAATTAATGGTGGGAAGCTTATAAATCATGGCCCTACCCTTGCTAAAATTCTAGGAGTTAATCTTGGGAAAACTGACGGAGAAGCAGAGTTAAGAATTTTTGAGTAGGTTAATGCAAATTACATATAGTGTTCTCCATCTCCGTCGCAAGCTCCAAGTCGACTTCCAAACAAATATATGTAATTTGCAATACTATAACTTAAAAATAATTTAAAATTTAAATAATGAAGAAATTTAGTAATTTCATTTTTTAATTTTTTCATTCTTACATTAATGTATTTCAACATAAAATTATACTCTATATTTTATAGAGTACTTATAAAATAAATTCAGACAAGCTGAATTTTTAAAGGGGGAAAATATGAAAAGTTTAACAAAACAAGAAAAGAGTTGGGCATTTTATGATTGGGCTAACTCTGCTTATTCAATGACAATTACCTCTACTGTATTGCCTATATATTTCAAATCTGTTGCATCAGCAGGTGGAATGTCCTCCGCTAATTCTACAGCTCTTTGGGGATATACAATTTCTTTATCTACTATGGTTGTATCATTACTTGCACCAATTCTTGGTACCATAGCAGATTATAAGGGAAATAAAAAGAAGTTTTTTAAGTTCTTCTTTAGTATTGGTGTATTTTTTACAACCTTACTTGCTTTTATTCCAGAAAATAATCCTATATTATTATTAATTTGCTACGGCTTTACCTTAGTTGGATTTTCTGGAACTAATATTTTCTATGATGCATTTTTAATAGATGTAACTAATCAAGATAGAATGGATAAGGTTTCATCCTATGGCTTTGCTCTAGGATATATTGGAAGTACAATTCCATTTATAATTTCAATAGGAGTTGTTTTACTTTCTCAAAAGGAAATTCTACCTATTAGTCTTCCCCTTGCATGTAAGATAACCTTTTTAATTACATCAATATGGTGGATGATATTTACCATTCCAATATTAAAGAATGTTAATCAAATATATTATGTTGAACCTGAAAAGAATCCTGTACAAAAATCCTTTAAAAGATTATTTACTACACTTAAAGCTATTAAAAGTCATAAAAATATATTCTTATTCTTAATAGCATACTTCTTCTATATAGATGGTGTAGATACTATTATAGGTATGGCTTCCTCCTATGGAACTGACCTTGGAATTTCTATGGTATCATTACTTATAATTTTATTATTGACTCAATTTGTAGCTTTTCCATTTACAATATTATATGGCAAGCTATCTGAAAAAATTGGGGGTAAAAAATTACTTTATATTGGAATAATTACTTATACTATAATATGTATTTATGGATACTTTATAAAGACTACCTTAGACTTTTGGATTCTAGCCATGGCAGTTGGATCTGCTCAAGGTGGTATCCAAGCGATTTCTAGATCCTTCTACGGAAAGATGGTACCTAAAGAAAATGCAAATGAATTCTTTGGTTTCTATAATATCTTCGGAAAATTTGCTGCTATTATGGGTCCATTCCTTATGGCAATAATAACTCAAGCAACTGGTCATACTAGAAATGGTATCTTAAGCTTAATAGTATTATTTGTAATAGGATTCCTTTGCTTAACAAGAGTAGATGATACTAATCATAAAGCTTCTATGATTAAAAATAAAGATTTATCAATGTAATTTCTTCGGATTCTGAAGTGCAAAAATTAAAATCACATTAAAATTCACATAGCTCTAAATCAAGTATTTAACTTGCTTTAGAGCTATTTTTATAAAATATATATTCACAAAAAAATTAATATTTTTTCAAAAAAGTATTTTAATGGTAATAAATTGAATTTGATGGTATTATAATATCAAATAATATTTCGTAATATTAAATTGAGAGGTTATGTTGATGAAAAGTTTAATAAAATCTACATTATTAATATTATTTTTTGCACTGCTATTAATAGGGTGTAATACTACTACTGCTGATAAAACTAATAACGAAATTAGAGAAATAGCATATAACTGGTTAGATGATACCATTAAATCAGAAATAATTAATTCAGATACTGCAACTATAGGGAAAGTAATATTTACAAGTGAGCATTTTGTTGCTACAAAAACGAAGAGTATGGATATAAGAAATATAGAAACTTTTAGAGTAATTTTTAATACATCAAAGGACGATTTATTAGGATATATAGTTGTATATTTAGAAGAAGATACTCTTAATGTATTAGGTATGGATTATAGAGAATAATTTTTAAACTATTAGGAATTTAAAAAGGTCGAGCTTATGCTCAACCTTTTTTGTTATAATTTTGCTGTATCTTCCCTATTTAATTTTTTCATTCTTTAATTCTTTCATAAAAATCTTCATTTAAGAAACTCCTAGGGAGTTTCCTCCTAAATTCTACATTTTACATTCTTAATTCTTCATTTTTTTAGGCTGTTACATCACTTTTTCTGCCTTCTATTGCAGAAGTAATCTTTTCTCCAACTTTCTTTAGTGAAACTGAAATAGCAAGGAATATTACTAATATTAATCCTAAGATTAATAAGTCTTTTCCTACTATACTATAATTTATAACATCAGCTGATATTACTTCTCTTAATGCTTGTACCGCATAAGTAAATGGCATAAATGGATATAATGCTTTGAAGAACTTAGGTAATACTTCTAATGGGAATGTTCCTGCACAGGCTGTAAGTTGAAGTATTAGTAATATTATTGATAATAATCTTCCTGCATCTCCAAATAGGGATATAAAACATTGCACTATTGCAACGAATACTAAAGATAAGAATATATTAGTTAAATAATACACTCCTATATTAGTTGGTTTTAATCCTAACATTAATACTACAGTACTTACTAATATAGCTTGTAAAATTCCAACAAAGGCATAGGATAAATACTTTCCAGCAACAATATCAAAATTAGATAGATTTTCTTCATCCTTTAACTTAGAAGGTATTACGAAGAACATCATTATTGCTCCAATCCATAAGGATAATGGCATAAAATATGGTGCAAATCCTGTACCGTAATTTGGTATCTTATTTATTGCTTCTGAATTCATATTAATTGCTTGGGATGCAAATTCACCCATATCTTTGGCTGAATTAACTAAGCCATTTTTTAATTTATCTGCACCTTCACCTAATTTATCACTTAATTCTTTACTACCATCATAAAGTTTATTAACTCCATCTGTTAATTCTGGAACTGCTGAAGTTAATTTAGTTATACCTGAATTTAATTCTTGTTGTCCATTAACTAACTTATTTGAACCACTTGATAATTCAGTAGTTCCATTTGCAAGAGCAGTTGATCCATTATATAAATCAGTTATTCCTGATGATAATGTTGGAATATTAGAATTTAATTCATTAGCTCCTTCAGTTAACCTACTAGCTCCTGTATTGATAGTATTTAATCCATTGCTTAAATTAGCTGTGCTATCAGCTATAGTTTTTAATCCAATTCCAAATTCACTACTTGAAGGATCTAAACCAGCATTTAATTGATTTAGTCCTGAACTTAATTGTCCAACCCCCTGTTGAACTTGTCCAACTTTAGAAATTAAAGAAGTTGTACCATTTGCTAAGGCTTTTGAGCCTGCTGTGTATTCAACAATACCTGTTTTTAAGTTATTGTTACCTTCTAATAAACTTTGTACTAATGGTTCATTAGTTTTTGAAGCTTCATTAATTTTTTCAGTAATTTGTAATGCTTGATTAATTAAAGCATTTTTTACATTAACATCTGTTTCATTTGCTGCTTTAGTTAATAATGAAGTAACCATAGCATTTGCATCAGATGAACTTGATACTCCTGCAACTAATTTATTTATTCCGTCACTAACTTGTGCATATCCTGCTGATACAGCATCTGACTTATTAGCAATTGTATTAGCACCTGCACTTAATTTTGCTATATCTTCTTGTCCTGCATTTAATGCTTCATTTAATTGATTTGCCCCACTTTTTAATTGTCCAACTGAGGGATAAATAGTTGAAGTATAGGCATTATATAATGCTTTACTTCCGTCAGCAATTTGTTGTGATCCTGAATTTGCTGTAGAAATTCCTTTACTTAAATCTGAAGCCCCATTACTTAATGCAGTAACACCATTACTTAATGTTGGAACTTTTCCATATAATTGTGAAAGTCCTGCATTTAATGCTTGTGATCCATTTGAAACTTCATTTATTCCATTGTTTAAGGCTAATTGACCATTTAATAATTGTGATGAACCATCACTTAATTCATTAGCACCATCTGCTAATTCTGGAACCTTGTTATTTAAGGTACTTAAACCATCATTTAACTTTTTGCTTCCATCAGCAGCTTGTGTTAAGCCATCCTTTGCTTCATACAAACTATCAAAGGCTACCTCAATATAATTGCTTGATATTTTGTTTGTAATTTTTCCTTTTAATTCTGATTGAACCTTTGAATTAATTTGTGCTGCTAAGAAATTCTTTTTATCATTTGTAACGAACTGAATTTTTGCAAGTTCTGGTTTTCCTTCCTTTGCAGAAGTTACCTTTGATGAAAAATCTTCTGGAATAACTACCTTTGCATAATAACCATTTCCTTCTAATCCATCATTAGCTTCTTCTTCTGAAGTAATAACCCAGCCAATTTCATTATTATTCCTTAGTTCATCTTCGATATCCTTCCCATAATTTACACTTTCGCCATCCATAACAGTTCCCTTGTCATTATTTACCACTGCTACATGAACGTCTTCCAGTTTGGAATAAGGATCCCAAAAGGCATACAAATATAACAATGAATATAAAAGAGGAACTATTATAATTGCAATTATTGATACACGTATAAACCTATTGTTGAGAATACCTTTAATATCTTCCTTTGCAATTCTTAGGAAATTCATATAATCACCTTCTATTTAGTTTTTTGTACTGATTAGTCAGTAAATTTGTTCTGATATATTTATACTACTTTTGTACTGACTAGTCAATATCTATAAATTAGTTTTACACTTTTATCTTAGTAATCATTTTCAATTATTAAAAAATAATATTTTACCTTTCCTTCTAAATAAATATGCAAAAAAGTGTACCTACAAATAATAGATTTTATATCTATACTCGTAAGTACACTTAATTAAAATAAATTAAAATAAAAGGCTTAAACCTAATGTTTAACTTGAAAATCAAATTACTAAAACAATTTACTTTTGGGAACTCTGCAAAGAGTTCCTTCTACAATTCTTAATTTTTAATTTTTCATTTTACATTGGGCTCTAGCCCACTTATATTTTGTTTATTTTTAATTCTAATAATTTCTCACAAACTTCATCTAGGGATCTGCCAAGACTCATTTCTATTGATGAAATAACTGCTCCTTCCACCATAGCAGAATCTGCAATTCTCACATTTTCTCTGCCTTCCATCTCAAAGGCCTCTTTCACCATTTCCGCTGTTAAATAAGAGCTTCCTAAATCAAATAGTATTAATACACCATCATCAGTATAAATCTTATCTAAAGCTTCATATATCTTACTATAGTCATTTCCAAGTCTACCATCCTCAGTTCCACCTACAGCCTCTATTACAACATCTCCTGACATTTCTTTAGCCAGTTCCTTTATTCCTTTTGCTAATAATTCACTATGTGATACTATTAAAAGTGATACCATAACTATTCCCTAAGCTCCTTAACAGTATTAAAAATTACTTCTAAAATCATAAAGGATGATGTTGCTCCTGGATCTTCATGACCTATACTTCTATCTCCTAAATAGCTTGCCCTTCCTTTTCTAGCAGCAATAAGTTTTGTATATTCCATTCCCTTTTCTGCAGCTATTACTGAGTTTTTAAGAATCTCTAAAATAGGAAGATTATTATCAATTCCTTGGCACACTTCATTATATGCTGGTATTAATGCATCTAGCATAGTCTTGTCTCCTTCTTCTGCCTTGCCACGCATCTTTACACCTTCTATTGAAGCCTGTAATATATCTCTATAATCTATAATAGTTATTTCTATTTTTCCCTTACCTAACATAGAAGCTTTCATAAATGCAGTTCCATATAGCGGTCCAGAAGCTCCTCCCACATTAGATACTATAGCCATCCCTACTGTCTTTAAAATTTCTCCCCAATCTTTAAAATCTACATTTTGTATTTTTTCCTTTGCTACTCTAAAACCTTTACTTAGATTTATACCATGGTCTCCATCACCAATTGCTGCATCTAAGTCAGTTAAAAATTGTTTATTTAAAGATATTTTATTTTCTATTTTATCAAATATATATAGTATTTCCTTTAATGTTAATCCCATAGGTTTCACTCCCATCCTATAATTGTTTAAATGCTGGAGTATCTGCCTTCGCATCTAATAAATTCTTTAATTCTTCATCTAACTTTAATAAACTAATTGAGAATCCAGCCATTTCTATAGAAGTCATATATTCACCAATTAAGGTTTTATATACTTTTACATTCTTTTCTTCTAATATCTTATTTACTTTTCTATTTATAATAAATTGTTCCATTAATGGAGTTCCACCTAATCCATTAACTAAAACAGCAACTTCTTCACCTTCTGATAAAGTCATATCTCCTAAAATCTTATCCATTAAATGAGTAACTATTTCATCAGCAGTCTTTAATTCTTCTTTATGTGTTCCTGGTTCTCCATGAATACCCATTCCAATTTCCATTTCATTTTCATCTAAAGTGAAATTAGGTTTTCCAGCAGCTGGAACTATACAAGGAGTAAGTGCCATCCCCATACTTCTAACATTATCTATTACCTTTTCTGCTACAGCTTTAACTTCTTCTAAAGTAGCTCCTGTTTCTGCTTTAGCTCCTGCTATTTTATGAACAAAAACTGTTCCTGCTATTCCTCTTCTTCCTATTGTCCATGTACTATTTTCCACTGCAACATCATCATTAACTATTACAGATTCTACTTTAATCCCTTCCATTTCAGCCATTTCTTTAGCCATATCAAAGTTCATAACATCACCAGTGTAATTTTTAACTACTAATAATACACCTGCATCATTAGCAACTGCTTTAATGCCTTCATAAATTTGATCAGGTGTTGGTGATGTAAATACAGCCCCTGCTACAGCTCCATCAAGCATTCCATATCCTACGAATCCACCATGAGAAGGTTCATGTCCACTTCCTCCACCACTTACTAAGGCAACCTTATCAGTTTTCATTTCTCTTCTTACTAAAACGTTTGCATTTTCGACTTTACTTAAATATTGAGGGTAGGCATATAACATACCTTCTAACATTTCTTCCACAACATAATCAGGATTATTAATAACCTTTTTCATAAACGCAACACTCCTTAAAATATATATTAAAAACTCACCTAATATTATTTTAAGTTCTTATCCAAAGATTTACAACCTATATTTTACATAACATGGATATTTTATTACTATAAGACTTTATTAACATTAATCCACAAAATATAAAGTTAAATATAAAAATAAAAGCTCCCTAAGGAGCTTTTATTCCGTGTTCAAAATACTTCATAAACTTTTTAGCTACTTCTTCATGATTATATTCTTTTTCATTGATAATTTCATAAAGTGCTGCTGAAACTAGAACTCCAACTAAACTATAGCTTAAAAGTTCTGGGTCTTCGTCTTCTATAAAGCCACCAATTATACCTGCTTTAAACTTAGATGTGCTATTATCTATAAGAGTTTTTATCTCATCTCTAAGAATATCATTACGTTCTTCATTTCCCCATAACTGGCTAATTATAACCTTAAATAAATCCTTATTTTCATATACATACTTAAGCATTACCTTAACAGACTCTTGTATGATTTCATAAGGATTATCCATGCCTTTAGTTGCCTGTTCTACTTCATCATGAATAAGGTCAATACCTTCCTTAATAATAAATATGAAAAGTTCTTCTTTACTCTTAAAGTGATAATATAAACTTCCCTTAGCAACACCTGCTTTTGCCACTACTTCATCCATAGTTGCACCAGTATAACCTCTTTCTGAAAAAACCTTTATGGCAGATTCAAAAATAGCTCTTTTTGTTTTGTTCATTTACTCTCCACCTTCTTAGAAATTATCCCTACGGATACGATTATAATAATCTATAACATTCCTACTATACTCTTTATTAATATTAATGGAGGTTAAAAGAAAATCTGCAGTTGATTTACTCATAGCAACAGCTACATCATACAAAACCGCTATTCTTAATAAAGCTTTAACATCTGGATCGTGAGGTTGAGATGTTAATGGATCCCAAAAGAAAATCATAATATCGATATCACCATTTACTATAGCAGCACCTATTTGTTGGTCTCCACCCATAGGCCCACTTTTAAAGCCTTCTACTTTTAAGCCTGTTCTTTCACTAATAAGTTTTGCTGTAGTTCCAGTGCCACAAAGTTTATGTTTGTTTAATTCCTCTTTATTTTCCTCTGCCCAGTTTAATAAGGCTTCCTTCCTATTATCATGAGCAATAAGAGCTATTTTCTTTACCACTTCCATTGTATAATCTTCCATAATTCTCCCCCATATCATATATATAAGTATTTATATTGTTAATAAAATTATACATAAAGGAAAATTAATTTACAATGTATAATGCTTATATGATAACTACTATTTGAAGCTCTCCCTTATCCTTTGGAATTAAATTATTATCTTGCTTTGCTCCATTTATAAATATTCCTTTTTCTTTACCTCTTCTAATTATTATATTATAATTTTCTAATTTATTTTTAATATTAATTTCATATTCCTTCCATTCATCAGGTATAC
>OGSQ01000624.1_pt1 | contig 10055 bp, 10 predicted proteins | sample 1573921 | NCBI WGS metagenome assembly OGSQ01 (sample SAMN03295832, study PRJEB24534) | human gut metagenome | isolation source: fecal sample 7 from infant 4 | host: Homo sapiens | place: USA: Pittsburgh, PA | collected 2014-07 | reverse complement strand
GTAGGCTGAACCGTTGTCTGTCAGCCACTCAACGGGGGATGTCGGCAGGCTGTTAGCTGTTATATGATTTTACAGCCCATAACCACTTGTTGCGGCTGTGTGCAAAAATCCTTGTTAGATCTTTCGGCACAGTACACGTGTGTTCTGTTGTTTGACGCTTAAATTCAGATGTAAATAATGATGGAACCATATGCTCCCAAAGAGTCCAAACTACAGGACAGGGAGGGGGAGTTGGGTGCCCGGCTCTAAGAAGGTACCAATATGATGCTGTTGTATCTATGGACGAACATTGCTCACTTGGAGTCGGTATGGCGAATCATAAAAGCATTTGTCGTATTAAATGCTGAAAAATAGCTCTTTGTGCATGAGTACTAACTGAGTGAATTTTGTTTGACTTGTTTGCATCGGGGAAACATGACACAGATTTGTTTGTGTTTTGTCACAGTAATCTGATACGAATTGTTTTTTAAAAAATGGTTTATTAAGTTATTAATATTAATATATAAAACTATCAATATTATTTTTCCTGTTCATTTTTTTGCAATCAACTTCACAAAAAACAGCAAAAATTATATAGTGTTAGGAGTTAATAAGTAAGAAAATTCTTGGAAGTTTTTACAGTTAATAAATGCGAAAGTTCTTAATAGTGCGGTTGTTGATAAATAAGAAAATTCTTGCAACCACCATTATCTGTAGTTGACAGTGGAATTTTTTGTTGTAGTTGTTTTTTTAGGTTTATGGTTTGTTTTTTCTTTTTTTGTTGAAGTTTTTGGCTAGCAATGTTAGGTTTGTGTGGCTTTTTGTGTTTTTTTGAAAAACTAATTTGAGTGTTTTAATACTATGTAATAATCTTAATTTACATTAAGGGTTCCTTAAGTGATTTTCAGGTGATGGTTAGTTCAAAAATAAAGAAAGAACCTGGGTTCAGATATGTCTTGAATGTATTTCTCGTGTCATGAATATTTTTGATGTGAATTTTGAGTGGGAGGTGCTTAGTTATAGATTTTTGTTTTTATAATTCTTAGATGGTAAGGGAATGCCACTGCTGATGTGTTTGTATGGTTGCGTTGACTTTATTTCATTGTAGATTCAAGTTTTTTTAGTTCTTTTTCATGTTTCACTATCCAAAAGCAAGGTTCTATAAGTCATGAAATTCATCTTACCTAGATAAAAAAGACTGCTATTAATTTTCTTCGGAGGTTTACCATGCTTTTATCTAAAAAATTACATGTGTCCTTATGGAGTGGGTTATTGGCGCTAAGCATTGCTGGGACTGTACAAGCAGCAGGTTCTCTTACAGGGAACATAGGCGTCACGTTGAATATTGGTGAAGGTTGTACTGTATCTAATGGAAGTGTCTCCGGTGGGACAAATCAGTGGGGGACTCTTGATTTCGGTACTTACTCCGACTTAACCAACGTTATTGACGGTTCCGTCACCGGCAATGATGGTTCAAATACTGTATCGGTGACGTGTAGTTCCGGTTTGTCACCGACTCTGACATTGGGCAGTGGACTGTATGGCAACGGTTCTGTGCGCAATATGTCCAGTGACGGCGGAACAACACTTATTCCTTACCGTTTGTATTCAGATAGTGCTCGTAGTTCAGAAATCGCTCTGAATGGTTCAATTTCTCTAGCGGCTGACGGTACGGCACAAAATATACCAATTTATGGTCGAGTTTTGCCAGCTGATCAAAGTACTACAGCGCCAGCTGCCGGAACGTATACCGATACCGTGGTTGCCACTTTGTCCTGGTAAACGTTTGAACTGACTGCCGCTCTCGCGTAACAACCCGATTCCAGGGAGGGAACATGATATTACGAAGTATCTTCATTATGCTGCTGATTTTCAGCAGCATATCTCAAGCAGGTACTACAACCAGCACTTTTACTGTTTCCGCAACTATAGAAAATGGCTGCGTATTTGGTGATAGTATGGGGGATTCTGTCACTGATTTCGGCACTATCGATTTCGGTACAATGTCATCCATTTCAGATAATGTGGATGTCTCCAGCAGTATGGGTTCCGGCTCAATAGTGGTGACGTGTACTCCCGGTCTGGCCGCAACTATCGCACTTGATTACGGCGTAAACGGTGGTAGCAGCGTGGAGCGGTATCTGATAAACAGCTCCGGAAATACCAAGCTGGGCTACCAGCTCTATCAGGACGCATCTCACACAACCGTGTGGGGTACTGGGTCTCTGGCCTACAACATCCCTTCTTTTCCTGGTACAACTCAGACCTATACGGTCTACGCTAGGCTGTTCGCATCGAGCAGCATGCCTGTGGCAGGTACCTACACTGATACCGTAACCGTGACGCTAACTTACTGATAAAAGAAGATGAATAAAATGATTGTTTTCCTGCGTTATATTACAGGGTTGCTGCTTATTGTCTGCAACCTGTGCCAGGGTGCCAGCTCTGTGTTGGTATGGCCTGTGTATCCTGTTATCGAAGCTGACCAGAGTGGTGTTCCGTTGTGGCTGGAAAATCGCGGCACCAGTAGTGTGACATTGCAGGTCCGGGTACTGGCCTGGCGGCAGCAGGGGATGCAGGATCGATACGCTGACCAAACCAGTGCTGTTGCCAGCCCACCGTTTGCAACTATAGCACCAGGTAAACGGCAATTAGTCCGTCTGATGCGCGTTAGTCCAGTTGCTGCTGGTCGTGAAGAATCCTACCGAATAATTATCGATGAACTGCCATCCCCCGAGCAGGAGCAAAAGACTAATGAAGTGGGTCTGAAACTACAGATGCGTTATCTGTTACCTCTGTTCATTGATGGTCCCGGGATATGGACTAAGCCTCGTAGCGATAAGGCTGAGCGTGATCCGGCGACTGCAACCCGGCCGATCCTGAGCTGGCATACTGAAAATGGCTTTTTGGTTGTTCGTAACAGCGGTATTGTGCACGCCCGACTTACTCACGTGTTCTGGGGGGATACACCACAGGATACAAGACCTGCACTGAGCGTTGCTTCTGGCTTGTTGGGCTACATCTTGCCTGGCCAGGAGATGAAATGGCCTTTACCGTCGGGAAGAACAGTGCCTGTCGGAAAAACGTTGTATGCGCAGCTGGCGGATAACACGTTGCCGGTTGCAATTGCATCATCCCGGTGATTAAGGAGGGCGCATGAGTAAATCCTGTCACTGGAGCAAACAAACTATTGTGCTAGTTCTGCTGGTGACCTGGCAGGTGAGGGCGCAGGAATACGATACTCTGCCGGATGCACCACACAGCGTAGCATCTGTATCATCCTTTACTTATTATCTCACATTGTCGGTTAATGGTAGGGTTGATACACAAGTGATACCAGTGTTATACCGCAATGGTCATTACGTAGTGGAAGCTGGGGCGCTGACGCGTAATGATGTTCGGCTTGGGACACAACGCAGTGGTTTGATCGATGTTAGTGAGCTCCCTCAAGTTCAAACTGAGTATGATGAAGCTCATCAGCAGTTGAAACTCACTGTGCCTACGGATTGGCTGCCTGTGCAGGATGTCACCAGTGACAGTATGTTCAGCCATGTCCAGGCAGACAGCACACCAGGTATGCTTATTAACTATGATGCATATTACCTTAAATCATATGCTGGTTCTCAAACGCTTTCTGTCTGGCTTGAACCTCGGTTGTTCAGCAATTACGGGTACCTGACAAGTACCGGTACTTGGCGGCGGACTTTCATTGGCAATGATAGTGACGTTACTGATGGCTATCTGCGTTACGACACTTTCTGGCGTTACAGTGATGAAGACAGAATGATCAGTTACCAACTGGGGGATTTTGTTAGTGACTCTTTGACATGGAGTAATTCAGTGCGTATGGGAGGATTACGTATCAGCCGTAATTTTGGTGTACGTCCTGACCTGGTTACTTACCCATTACTGCAATATAGCGGAACCTCAGCAGTGCCCAGCAGTGTCGATTTGTTTATTAACGGTTATAAGGCCAGTAGTAGCAATCTCAATGCAGGTCCCTATACACTGACCAATGTACCTTATATAAATGGCAGCGGTGAGGCCACCGTTGTCACCACAGATGCACTTGGGCGTCAGGTGGTAACGAGTATCCCTTTTTATGTATCCAACATTCTGTTGAGAGAGGGCCTCAGCGATTTTGATGTTTCACTTGGACAACTTCGTTCTAACTATGGAGTCCGAAATTCAGATTACGCACATAGTTCGTCCAGCCTTATCTACCGATATGGCCTGACGAACTATCTGACTCTGTCTGGTCACAGTGAACTAAGTGATGGCCTGACATTGGGTGGTCTGGGTAGCGATATCGCCATTGGTCGCTGGGGAACGTTTAGTAATTCTTATAGTCAGGACGGTAATCAAGGCCAACGATATACCTTAGGTTATTCTTACTACTCACACTGGTTTAGTATTGCTATTCAGCACAGTCAGCGAACAAATGGCTATCAGGACCTCTCCACATTTCGCACAACAGCACAACTGAGTCACCGTTCGGATCAAGCTACCTTCAGCACCTCACCCTTTGGTAGCGGCAATGGTACGTTGGGTATTGGGTATTTTGATATCCGGTCCTACGATAACAGTCGCACCCGTCTGGCTAATATCTCTTACAGTCGCCCGATATGGGGCAACAGTAGCCTGAATTTGTCCTTGAACAAAACTCTTGGAGATAGTGGTTACAGTTCTCAGTTGCAGTTGATTATCCCATTCGGTACCGATTCTACCGCCAGTGCCCAGGTGCAGCGAGATACAAACGGTAATTATGCTGAACGTTTTTTACTGAGTAAAAACGCACCAAGCGATGGAGGTATTGGCTGGAACCTCGGCTATTCAACTGGTAGCAGTCACTACCGTCAGGCTGATATGACCTGGAAGACCTCGTACGCAACTATGCAGGGCGGAGTTTACGGTGATAGTGGTGACGAAAACTATTGGGGGGATCTGAAAGGTTCCCTGGTATATATGGATAACGTGCTCTTCGCTGCCAACAAGGTTAACGATGGTTTCGTTGTGGTGAGCACTGATGGTTATAGCGATGTACCTGTACGTTATGAAAACCGGTTAATGGGCAAAACCGACAGTCAGGGGTATCTTTTGGTGCCGTGGGCTAACGCTTATTACCCAGCTCAGGTGGAAATTGACACTCTCAATCTGCCGCTTGACGCAGATGCAGAGGTTGTGGAGAAAAAAATTGCGGTTCGGGAAGGTAGTGGGGCTCTTGTTAGTTTCCCGGTAAAAACAGTCAGAAGTGCCAGCATCCATTTGGTTGACAAGCACGGAAAACCGTTGCCGATTGGAAGTGTGGTAACCGAGCTTAATAGCGGGCATAGCAGTATTGTAGGATATGATGGTCTGGTTTTCCTGACTCATCTGCCTCGCGATAACTCACTATCGGTGCAGTTAATTAATGGGGGACAGTGCCGACAGTCATTTACTCTCCCAGACCGTACCGTAACCCCGATACAAATCGAGTCGTTGACCTGCGATGCTGATTTACGCTCATTGACGGAGGCTTCACAATGAAAGGTCTCATCATGTTGTGTCATTTACTGCTTGTGCTGTCTGGTGTGCTGTTTATGCCTGGAGCTCAGGCTGCATGCAGTGCCAGTTCATCGACCACTAGTTTCGGTTCAATAAACTCCTTTACCGTTGCAAGTACAGCGCAGACTGTAACGTCCGGTTCCGGTTTTACCTGTACAGGTAGCTTATTGTCACTGGCTAGTACTAACACAGTCACTGCAACAATTGCTTCTACCTCAAATGCATCAGGTTCAACACCCAGGCTCTACAGCTCGAGTACAGGCACCTACCTGCCTTATTCAATTTGTTCTAGTTCATCCTGTAGTAGCACATATAATGTTGGCAGCTCCATCACCTGGAGAGAAACTTTTCTGGTTGGATTGTTGGGGCTATTCAATGCCAGTGATGGTTCTTTACCAATTTATATTCGCACCTCTACCGGGAGTAATTTGCCTGCGGGAACTTATACTGACACTATTACGTTAAACTGGAACTACAGTATTTGTTTCGTGGGTGTTTTGGGGGTTTGTGTTTATACTACTGGAACAGCCACCAGTACTGTTACTGTGACACTTATTGTTACTAATTACTGTTACATTGATAGTGCACCAGATGTGAATTTTGGCACAGCGGCTCTGCCAGGTGATTTTTCAAGCGTTAATAGTTCCATTAGTGTCCGCTGTACTCGCAATGCGGGCTATACAGTAAATCTAAGTAGTAGTAATGCAATTAGCGGTGACTGGCGTCAGATGTCGGCTTCCCTAAATGGCTCCACCTATTATTTGCAATACCAACTTGCACGGTCTGGCGGCACAATCTGGAGCAATACCAACAACTACAGTAATACCGGTACTGGTGACTCACAGAGTATTCCTTACACCGCCACGGTTAATGCATCACAAAACACATTACCTGCGGGAAACTACAGCGATACAGTGACGGTGACAGTAACCTATTAACCAGTTATAAAAAAAATACTGAGCTAGAACTTAATTTAGATAGTGTGACAGGTATATAAAGGAGTCTTGTAATGCAAAAGCTCTGAAGATATTAAAGCTATGGTTAGAATTTTATGCTGAGTGTCTTGCGACTATGTGATATTTGTTTCGCAATATGTGGGCGTACTTAAACATTAAGCTGTAATCAATCAATCCTGAACGGGCATCAACTCGACCATAGCTTTGATACGCCACATTCATAGGCAGAATGGTGGCTTGCCAGACAGAGAGCATGCCGGAAAGTCTCTGGGTTTTTTGGACGGTGATAAACTCTTTTGTTGCTGGGTAATCGATTACATATACTTTTCAAGTAATATTGACAATATGTGTGAAAATGGTATCTTTCTCTAAATTTTCCAAGGATGGGAAAGCTTATATCGTGTGTCCTTTAAAAATCATTGTAAATACACTGCGTTAACTTTTTTATACTGAGGGTAATAGATTAGCCAAACAAGGCAAGAGTGTATTTGTAAAGCAGAAACTCTAATGTTATAGAGAGTTATTCACTAGGATTTACCTTATGATTTAAGGGGGATGAAAGTTATTTAATATTACATATAACTAAAATAGTGGTTTGTTAAGCAACCATAATTTGTGTAAATATGAATCGCCACGGGTTTAACAGACACCTCGGAGTCATTTAAGATGACTTAAAGAGAGGTGCCCATGAGCGGTAAACGTTATCCTGAAGAGTTTAAAATTGAAGCAGTCAAACCGGTTATTGATCGCGGTCATTCTGTTTCCAGCGTTGCAACACGTCTCGATATCACCACCCACAGCCTTTACGCCTGGATAAAGAAGTACGGTCCGGATTCTTCCGCTAATAAAGAACAGTCAGATGCTCAGGCCGAGATCCGCCGTCTCCAGAAAGAGCTGAAGCGGGTTACCGACGAACGGGACATATTAAAAAAAGCCGCGGCGTACTTCGCAAAGCTGTCCGACTGAGGTACGCCTTTATCCGTGACAACACCTGTTGCTGGCCTGTTCGCCTGCTCTGTCGGGTGCTGGATGTTCATCCCAGTGGTTTTTACGCCTGGCTTCAGCAGCCGCATTCACAACGCCATCAGGCAGACCTGAGACTGACAGGACAGATTAAACAGTTCTGGCTGGAATCGGGATGCGTCTATGGTTATCGCAAAATCCATCTGGATCTGCGGGACAGCGGGCAACAGTGCGGAGTGAACAGAGTCTGGCGACTGATGAAACGTGTCGGGATAAAGGCTCAGGTCGGATACCGGAGCCCGCGGGCACGTAAAGGCGAGGCCAGTATCGTGTCGCCCAACAGGCTCCAGCGACAGTTCAATCCGGATGCTCCGGATAAGCGTTGGGTAACGGACATAACCTACATCAGGACCCACGAAGGCTGGCTGTATCTTGCCGTGGTTGTTGATCTGTTCTCACGCAAAATTATCGGCTGGTCCATGCAATCCCGGATGACAAAGGACATTGTCCTGAACGCACTGCTGATGGCTGTATGGCGCCGTAATCCCCAAAAACAGGTGCTGGTTCATTCGGATCAGGGCAGTCAGTACACAAGCCATGAGTGGCAGTCGTTCCTGAAATCACACGGCCTGGAGGGCAGCATGAGCCGTCGCGGTAACTGCCATGATAATGCGGTTGCAGAAAGCTTTTTCCAGTTGTTGAAACGCGAACGGATAAAGAAAAAGATCTACGGAACGCGGGAAGAAGCCCGCAGCGATATTTTTGATTACATCGAAATGTTCTATAACAGTAAGCGTCGGCATGGTTCGAGCAATCAGATGTCACCGACAGAATATGAAAAGCAGTATTATCAACGGCTCGGAAGTGTCTAGATTATCCGTGGCGACTCAATATTTTTTGATAACCTAACTTACATTATTTAACATATCAAAGCGTTAATAGATGTGAATGGTACTCCGCCTGAAGTTTTCTCATGCCCTTTTCAATCTGTCTGTAGAGCGTTTTAATACTTCTTCCTGTATATTGACTGATCTCCATAACACTTTTACCATGAAGAGTTAATAGCACTGTTTCAAATTCTCGCTTTGTCATACCTTGTGTTCTTACAGATATACGTTTTTTGACCTCTTGTACATGTCTGGTCAGAAGTAATGACGAAATATCCGTCTGTAACAGCATGAGTAATTCAGTTACAGGTGTTTTTATCGGAAGAGTGCATAGATACGGTAAAATATCAACCTCACGTATTTGATAAGTTAAAGTATGATAAATCCACTCTGGCCGATGGTTGCTTAGAATGAGTGTTGGAAGTGGAGTGTTAATTAGCTTTATGAATTGGCTAAAAATATTCAAGGTTGATAGCATATGTTTTGGTTCATCCGGAAGGTAAACTATTTCCCTGCTTGCAGATGTTACGTGTGGCTGAAAATTGCTCAAATCTACTTCGCTTACTTCTGTAGGTACTCTTTTTTGGATTTTTATGGCAAGCATTTCACTTAGCCCTACTACTGCGAAGTGACATATAGAAAAAATAAAAATCGATGATGAAACCGAGAGTTTAGTATTCATCTCATATACAGTGGCGGTGAGGTTTTTCTCCATTAGCATATCCTTTCCATAAGCTCACAAAAAACAGGGAATAATCTAAAGGTTTTCACATGGACAAAGTCTTGGGATGGACTTACATAAGCTGTCGTAGAACTCTATGTCCAATTTTACAATGCTAATTATGTCAAATTGACCTTTCGATACTCCAGTTCAATATGCGCAAGCAAAAGCCATGTTAATTTTAAGGTGTTTAAGAAATCTTCAGATTTACAGATGTAAGATGCCCGAAAGGGAATGCACAAAACTATTCCTGTTACTTTTATTGCTCATTGTTTTATACGTTACAGAACAATAATACATTATGTCAACTAAAGAGTGCGAGTATGTGAACTAAACAGTATACGGATTTTTCGTATTTTATTTTCGTCTTATACTATTTTTCTTAATTTATTATTTATGCTGAATGAGGTTTTAATTTCCATTTTTTGCGTCTCATCACGTACAGCCCGTCTCAGTAGAATAAATTACCTCAATACACCACTAAAATTGGTAGTTAAAACAAATTATGTTTCAATTATTCAATTTTTCTCCATTTTTATGGTGTCTCTAGTTATTTAATTTTTATAATTAATACATGTTGTGTTGATGTAAATGATATTCATTTAATGGTCATATGTCTTTATAAATCAGTTCAAAAGTCGATAGTATGGATGTCTGGTATTCCTAAGGAAAAGAAAGGGTGGGTGCTTGATGATTAAGAAATAATTAGACTTCTCTAGCAATGAACGCCTGTACAAGAAACGTAGAGTGCGTCTTATGGTTGGTAATGATAATCATTATATTTTATGTTTGTTAACCGAAACCCATTTTTATAACAGATGTATTCTTGATCCTGAATTTGATGCCATTGTTTCCGGCTGGTCACGTGCTGTATGTCGGGTAATTATTGCGTTATACGCCTTCGACCTGTGTACTCGAAAATTCAAGATGATACACTTGCTCTGCAGCTTTGATCTTGACCCGCCATCTCCGGACAGCTTTTGTATCTTAGGTTAACGATGCCCG
>OGSQ01000620.1_pt1 | contig 10131 bp, 7 predicted proteins | sample 1573921 | NCBI WGS metagenome assembly OGSQ01 (sample SAMN03295832, study PRJEB24534) | human gut metagenome | isolation source: fecal sample 7 from infant 4 | host: Homo sapiens | place: USA: Pittsburgh, PA | collected 2014-07 | reverse complement strand
ATTATATATAAATAATATAGCTTTTGGAGCTGATTCTGGATTTATATTCTTCTTTAATAATGTAAATAAAAGCAAATCTAATGCTGAGTTTAAATCTATTTTGAAATTACTGTAATTATTATATATTGATTTTATATTATTAATAGAATTCGATTCTGACAATTTATTAAATTTAGGATTTTTCTTAAAAGATATATAATAGTTTTTAAATGCGTTCAAATTTATTTTTTTGTATAAAACGATTGTAAATAAAAGTAAACTTAAAGTATAAGAATTATCATCATCTTCTAATCCAGTTATTATAATTGAATCTTCTAATATCTTTGCTTCTTTAATAATTATATCAAATAATAATTTTTCGATTTTTTTATTTAGATTTTCTGGATTCATATCAGCATTTAAGTAATTAATTATTTTATTGGGTAAAAACTTTTCGTTATAATGTTTATTTTGCAAATACAAATTATATTTATCATTATCATTTCTAAGAAAGGCTTTTTTATATTTACTTAAAACTATTTTAGAAAGATCTTCATAATTAATTCTTTGATACTGTTTTGATGTTAGATTACTTTCTATAATATTAAGCTTTCTTCTTAAAGTTGATAATAATTTTCTATATTCTTTTGGTGAATAATTTAATAACACTCTAGTTTTATAACCTAAAGCTCTACTTTCCTTTGAAGATGAGTTTTCAGATTTTAGCCATTTACCTAAATTTGAAGGCCTCTTAGAAGATAGGTCTTTTTGAATTTGAGATTTAAATAGATTTATTACTTTTTCTTCTAAAGGTGTATCAAATAAAGCGTATAAATCATCCCATCTTCCGTATTTAGGTATAGATCTTAAATTTTTTTCTATGCTATCTGGATTTTCTTTAGCTAAGTATTTTAGTAAGATTCTAAATATCCTTCTCTCCCCTAGCCCTTTTTTAATACTTCTTATAAAGAATAAAAACTTTATACTTTCATCATTATTAAATAATAATATAAGTTTATATTTATTAATTATTTCTTCTTCAGAAGCTTTTCTTAAATATGATATTTCATTAATAAAACTTTCTATAGCTGTTAGGGAGTTTTCTTCTTCCTGATCATAATCCATTTCAGAAAGCTTATATAATCCTTTTCTAATTTTACTTAAAACTTCAGACATAATCCCCTCCTTATTTATCAAGACACGTGATTATATACTAATTTACAATAAATTTAAGCTGTTAGTGTCTTACTCAAGATACATTTTTTTATGGGCTGTAAGTATCTTTGCAGTATTATTTTATTGTAAAGATTTAAACTTTAGAACTTTTATTATTTTACTTAATTAATTTTTAATATTAGTAATTAAATCCTTTAAAATTAATTCGGATTTGGAGCTACCTTTTTTAAAATATCTTATTTGTTTATAATCAATTCCATTAAAATTAAAGTCTACTACATCTATTTTTTCTCCTTCATATACTACTGGATCCTTTTTTCCTTTTAAATAAACATATAATTTCATTTGTATTTCTCCTTTTATAAATAAAAATAGTGCTATAGTATATTACAACTATAACACTATTTTTATGAATTTTACATATTATTTATTTAAAAATATTGAATGGCTTTCCTACTGGTAAGAAAACTTTACCAAAGTGTTTATTTAATACTGCTGCTCCACAACCATAAAAAGATACTAAAGCAATTCCAAGTTCAGAATATGCAGCAAGATTGTGAGCAAAATGTGGTACAATATTAAATGAATTTAATGTTAATCCTATGAATAAGAAATCTATTAAAACGAATATTGTAAATAAAACTTTATGAGTTTCCATAGCTCCTATAGTCATGAATAATGTAAATATTAAGTATGCTAAGAAAGCAAAACCTAATTGTTTAGTGTCTGATGAAGCTGCAAGCTTTTCACCAAAAACTCCATTTTGTATTAACCAAGTCATTCCCATTGCATACCAGAAAAATGCATATGCACCAAAAGCAGTAGCTCCAAAAGTATTGTTATGCTTAAAATCATTTAAACATGCAACTAATTGAGCTGTAGCTCCTAAGAATATAGCCCAAGGTAATACTAAAGATACTCCACTTGTTAAACCTAATTTTTGGGATGATGCTACTAATGTTATTACAGCTAATCCGAATAACCCTAACGCTGAAGGGTCAGCTACTAGGATTTTTACTTCTTTTGTTCCTTCCATTTTGTCCTCCTAAGTATAAATAATAACCTTTAAAAGATTATCAAATTATAATAGGCTTGTCAATAAACTTAATATAAAGTTTTAATATTTTATTCTAGAAATATTAACATCATTTACCAAATTCTTAAAACTATACATAATTAGTACTGTATCAAAGTCATTTTCATTAATAAAATCATTAAAGCTTCCTATAAAACTTCTTAAGTCCACTACACATACTTCTTTGTAATTATTAATTAAAAATTGTATAAAAGAATTAGCAAAGGAATCTTTTATAACTAATATTTTAGAATTATCCTTAATGGAGTTATTTTTTATAATAGTTATACCATTATTTCCCCTTAGAAATGCTGAATACTTATCGCTACTACTCCATTTAGAGTTATCATTTAGTTCATCCACTTCTACTCCATCTATATTAACATTAATATTATTAGCATTATTATAATATAGTATATAATCTGCTCTAGCATTAAAATTCTTTGCCTTTGAGAAGTATGTTCCCAAAAAATCATCAACTCTATTTTGATTTAAATTATTAATATCTACTGGCTCTATGTTATTTATATTAGCAAATTCCTTATATGCTAAATATGCTCCAAGAGAAGTCCAATGGTGATCAGTTTTGTAATATATATATCTATCTTTATTACTATTAAGGGTATCAACTACATTTATTGTTTTCACCTTATCTATTTTATTGAATTCACTATAAATACTATTTATATATTGAATTTCATCAACTAAATTAATCCCTGCAGGTAATAATTCTTTATATATACTAAAAGATTCTGGAATAATCATAAGACTATAATTGGAGTTATATGAGGCTATAAAGTTTTTTAAAGAATTAATATTCTTAGCTAAATTACTTTCATCTACTTTTTCAAATTTATCGAATAAAAAGTTATTATCTCCATAAATAACTCCATTATTCTCTTTTTTACCTAAAGAGAATTCTACTAGTGACTTTACATTTATCCATGAATTTCTTAGTAAGAATTGATCATTTATATACCTTTCGTAATTTTTAAAATATCTACCACTTTTGAAATCATCGTAATAGAATTTTGGTTTTTGAGCTAAAGTTCTATTTTCAAATAGAGAAAATTCAATATCTGTATTTGAGATATCTAATATACTAATTAATAAAATCAGCACTATAGAAATAAAACTTATAGGATATTTCTTTATATTCTCCATAATATAGTTACTCCTGTTAAAATCTAAAATATAAAAAGGGATTATAAGTGCTATCTACTAAATAAGCAATTGATAATAGGAAAATAGCAATAATAACTAATGATTTAATAGGCTTATTCATTTTCCTATATAGATTTAATACTAATGGAGTTGAACAAATAAAGCAGAGGATAAATACCAAAATATAATTATTAAAGTAATATAGCCAATCAAGAGTAAAATTAAAGGAAAACATTCTCTTAAGATAATTACTTAATAAATCTATTTTATCTATTGCAAATATAGTCCACCCAATTAATAAGAAAAAGCTAGTGTAAATATTCGAAAAAATAACATTATTATTTAGAAATTTAGATAAAAATCTTTTTTCTATATAGGTAAGTAAAAAGAAATATAATCCCCATAATATAAATGTATATTCTGCCCCATGCCAAAAGCCTGTTAAGAACCATAATAAGAGAAGATTAAAGAATAACCTTTTCTTATTAACTCTATTTCCTCCTAAAGGTATATAAACATATTCCCTAAGCCAAGATCCAAGTGTTATATGCCATCTACGCCAGAATTCACTAATACTTCTTGATATATAAGGAAAATTAAAATTTGTTGGATAATTAAATCCCATAATTTTACCAAGACCAATTGCCATAGAGGAATATCCACTAAAATCAAAATATATTTGAAATGAAAAGGCTAATATTCCTATCCAAGCTAGTGGCATGGATATTTCAGTTATGTCTTTACTATATATTTCAGTCCACAGAACGCCTATATTATTAGCAATTAGAACCTTTTTGCTTAATCCAATTATAAATTCTTCCATCCCAATTTCAAAGTTCTCAAGAGAATGTGTACGTTTCTTTATTTCTTTATTGATATCTGTATATTTTACTATGGGACCAGCAATAAGCTGAGGAAATGAGGAAACAAAGGCACCAAAGTCTATTATATTTCTTTCTGCTTTTACCTTTCCATTAAAGACATCAATGGAATAAGATAATGTTTGAAAAGTGTAAAAGCTTATTCCTAAGGGTAATGCTAGTTTTAAATTACTTAAAGAAGTAGAAAAAATTAAATTTATATTATCTATAAAAAAGTTAAAATACTTAAAGAAAAATAACATTCCCATATTAAATAATATAGATAGCATCAGTAAAAGCCTGCATTTAAACCTGTTATTAAAGTTGTTTTCTATAGCTATAGCTATAAAATAATCAACTAGTATTGAAGCTATCATAAGTGGGAAATATATAGGCTCCCCAAGACTATAAAATATTAAACTAAATATAAGTAAGGTTAAATTCTTATATTTATCTGGGGCAAAAAAATATGAAATTAAAAAAACTGGTAAGAATCTAAATATAAAAATTAAGCTACTAAATACCATAATATCCTTTCTAAAAAAGCTAGATAAGAAACTATTCTTATCTAGCTTAAAAACTAATTATTGAAAGCATTCCTCTACAGCTTCTTTTGCTGCTTGAACATCATAATTAACTAATAATATAACGTAATTTCCTTTTTCCATGAAAATAGCATTTTCTATTTTTTCCTTTTGATCTGGTAAATATGCATTGTTTCTTTCAGTATCTAGCATTTGCTGTAAGGAAGTTTTTACAGATTCAACCTTTCCTTCCTTAGCCTTTACAACAGCTGCTATATCAGCTGAATTGATTATCATTGCTTTTATTATTCCGTAGTCTTCTACGTCATCTAAGTTAAGATTTGCTAAATCCTTAGCCATTTCTTCATCTAATTCCATAGGCATTTGCATTGGTGCTTTATCTTCAACATTTTTAACAACATCCATTGCAGTTAATCCATCTTTTAATTCAGTTCCTTTTGTATTATTGCTAGTACATCCAATAAGTGCAATACATAATAATGAAAGACCTAATGTTATTAAAAGTTTCTTCATGTTATATCTCCTTCTAGTCATAATTATATTTATTTTACACAAAGATTATACTATATTCACAAGGTTCATAAAAGAAAGATTTTATAAATTTTTCTTATACTCTTTTATTTGTCTATCAATATCTTCTAGGTACTCTAATCTTTCATATTTCATTAAAAGTTCCTCTTCTAACTCTTCTTTTTCTTGCATTAACTCATTTAAAGCACCATAGTTTGTAGCATTTTTATTCATTTTATTTTCTATATCAGTAATATTATGTTCTATTTTTTCTATAACATCATATATTTCTTCAAATTCTTTTTGTTCTTTAAATGTAAATTTAGGTCTATTATCTTTACTTTTATAACTTTTATCTAATTGCTTTTTATCATTTTCATTAGAAGTTGTTAAACTTTCATTAGCCTTTTCATATTCTTTATAAATAAGATAATCACTATAGTTACCTACATATTGTTTTATCAACCCATTACCTTCATAAGAGAAGATTTTATTACAAAGTCTATCTAGGAAATATCTATCATGAGATACTATAATTACTACACCAATAAATTCATCAAGAAAATCTTCTAATATTTTTAGTGTTTCAATATCTAAATCATTTGTAGGCTCATCTAAAATAAGTACATTTGGAGATTCCATTAGAATCCTTAATAGATGCAGTCTTCTTCTTTCACCACCAGATAGCTTTTCTATTGGGGTATATTGTAATGTACCATCAAATAGAAATCTTTCAGCCAATTGTGAGGCTGTTATGGTATATCCATCTTCAGTTGGAATATTCTCTCCACCTTCTTTAATATAATCTATAGCCCTTTGATTTAAGTCCATATGGGTATTATCTTGTGAAAAAGTACCTATACTAACTGTGTCACCAATTTCAATTGTACCAGAGTCGGGCTTTATAGCACCAGTTATCATATTTATTAATGTAGTTTTACCAGCTCCATTTTTACCTATAATACCAATTCTATCATTTTTAGAAAAAATATAGTTTAGATCTTTAATTAAGGACTTTTCACCAAAGGATTTTGATAAATTATCTATTTCTATAATCTTTTTACCTAGCCTTCTACCTATGAAAGGTATTTCTATATCTGTATTAACTGATACAGTTTCAGTATTAACTAATTCATCAAATCTTTGTAGTCTAGCTTTTTGCTTAGTTGTTCTTGCTTTAGCACCTCTTCTAACCCATTTTAATTCCTTTAAAATAAGCTTTTGTCTTTTTTCTTCCTGTGCTGCTTCTACTTGTAGTCTTTCAGCTTTCTTCTCTAAGAAGTCACTATAGTTACCTTCATATTGATAAAGGGAACCTCTATCAAGTTCTATAATCTTATTTGTTACTCTATCTAGGAAATACCTATCATGAGTAATCATAATTAAGGCACCTTTTCTATTATTTAAATACTCTTCTAACCATTCAATGGAATCTGAATCAAGATGGTTAGTAGGTTCATCTAATACTAATAATTCACAGGGAGTTATTAATGAAGAAGCTAAAAATACTCTTTTCTTTTGACCACCAGAAAGCTCAGACATTTTTTGATTAAAATCTGTAATACCTAGCTTTGTTAATATAGTTTTAGCATCACTTTCTAAATCCCAAAGATTCATAGTATCAATTTTACTCTGTAATTGTATTAATCTATCATTTAAAGATGGGTTTAATAAAACTTTATCTAGTAAATCCTCATACTCCATTAAAAGCTTCATTTCAGGAGTATCACCCTTAAATATTTGCTCTAATACTGTTGAGTTATTATCATATGCTGTATCTTGAGCTAAATACTCTATTCTAATATTCTTTCCTTTAGTAATCTTTCCATCAAAGAATTCATCTCTACCTGTTAATATTTTAAGTAATGTAGACTTTCCAGCTCCATTTAATCCAATTAAACCAATTTTATCTCCATCATTTATATTTAAATTAACATCTTTTAATAAAACTTTTTCGCTATAGGTCTTATTTATATTTTCTAATGTAATTAAATTCATATCAGTCTCCTTATTTTTTATCTATTAGTATATATGTATATTTTAATTAAAAAAATAAGCTTAGACAACTATAAAGTATCTAAGCTTAAATATTTTTATTCTATCCTAATGATAATTTACTTCTGTATTTATCTGAAATAAATTTGAATACTGGTACTCCTACTAGAGTTACTACTACAAACTCACCAACTCCAACTTGAATCATAGTTAATAACATAGGTAATTCTATTACTACACTAAGCATCCATCCAATTATTACAGCATTAAATATAGTTGGCCATAAAGAGGCTATAATTAGGCTAATCATATTATATTTCATATATTTAGCTGTTAATGATATAGCACTTACACTTAAGAAGGTTGCTAAAGTACCAAAGATAATATCAGGTAGTCCATACCCACCAAAAATATTTGATAATAAACATCCTAATGTTAAACCTATTATATATGTAGGATTTATAAAAGCTAGAAGCACTAAAATTTCAGATATTCTAAACTGTATTGGCCCATAGCTTATAGGAGCTAGTATTATAGTCAATACTGCATAAATTGCTGCAATTAAAGCAGCTTTTACTAAATTGTTATTCAAATTAAATCCCTCCAATTATTTATAAAAAAATAAGGAGCCGTCCTAAAACAGCCCCAAAATCACGAATTAAGTAAAGCAATAACTAAAGAATATTAGGTATAGAAATAAAAATAGAGAGTTTATATATAAACCCTCTACGAATAAATCACACTTAATATAAATTGCAATTAATAACCGTAGTTTTGTTTAGAGACAGGAGGCTTCCGAACTGTCTTATTTAATTTACTATAACAGTATATTTTATTTATTGATTATTGTCAATTCCTTAATATAATTATTAATCTTATCTAGTTCTTTATATTTATTTATCCACCAATCTCTATACCATAACCTATATATATAGATGTTATTATCCTTATAATATTTATATAGTAAAACATCCTTCTTTAATGAAGTGGTGTTTAATAAAAGTATTATTTTATAATCATTTATTTTTAACTCCATATAAGTATCTATAATAACTATATCTATAGACATGTTTTTATTTAATAAAAAGTATTTTATTTCTGATAGTATCTCATTATTTTCCTTATTTAAATAATTATTTTCTTTAGTAAACTCTATTTCTTTTAGGTTATTATCTATATCTATTAATATTATACTTTTAGATAAGTTACTTAAATAATTTAAATCAATTAGTTTGTCTCTTGCCTTTGATATTACTATAACTTTATCAAAGTATATTTTATTACTTTTAAATTCCTCAATTTTCTTATTAGAAAAATTAGATATTACGCAAGAAAAAAATCTAATTAAAGTATCATCACTTATATTATCTATATTATCTTTTAATATAGAAGAAGCATCCTTTAATTTATTATCCCATATTTTATTTATTGCTTTTGAAATTATAGTATTCTTTTTAGAATTTTCTTCATAGATATCATTTATAATACTATCATATTCCTTATATAGATTAATTATATTTATATTTTTAAACTCCTCTTCTTCTATATCTAAATAACACTTCAATAATGGAAGAAGAGATATTAATTCTTTTATATATTTTTTTTCTTCTAAATCATCATAACAATACTTTAAAATATTTTCTTCAATACTTGAAAGATTACTAATAGAGTCTATAGCGTGTCTATTTTCATATGCAACTTCGAGAATTTTCTTATAGAAAATAAGATTTTCATAAACATTTCCATTTTTTATTATACTTACTATTGCTTCATTATACTTATCTTCTTTTAAAATTAATTTCAAAAAGGATAATTTCTCCTTCAATATTTTTATTGACTTATAATTATTTGTATATTCCTCATAAATCTCATTCTTAATTCTAGAAAATATCTTTAAGTTTTCTTTTTCCTTAGCCCTATTAAACCTATGAAAGATATTAAACCATTTTTGATTAATAGGATTATTTAATAACTTATAATTATATTTTAAATTAACTGTATTAGTTAAGGATAATATATAGTCTTCATCAACAATTTTATTAGATATAAATTCATCAATAAAATCCTTGGTATATGTTGATACGCTTAAACTATAATCAATATCTTTATTATCTATTATAGTTTTTAGTGAAGTAATAGAATTATTTATTAAACTATAATCTAAAGGCATTTTAAAATATTGAGATATATCATTATCTATAAATCTTCTATGCTGTATATATTGATTGCTTATATCTGATAATAAGATATTATTACAAATTTCATTTAATTCATTATAACTATAGTTTTGAAAGGGTTTCTTTATTCTAAAGGTTCTATAATATTTGTTATAATTATTATTACTATCTAGCTTTCTTTTAGTTAGAATATATTTATCTATTAAGGGAATGTCGTTATCACAATTATTAAAAAAAATACTTATTTCTTTTAATGAATCATATTTCTTATTAATACTCCTATAAATTAATTCAACCTTACTTATTATAGTTTTACCAGTTTGATCTTGTAAATTTAATAATAAATACTTTATTAAAGCCTTAAGATTAAAGTCATTATTTAAATTTATTAATCTTTTATCAAGATCTTTAAAGCTATCATTAGCAAGAATATATTCCTCATAAGAATCTGTAATAATTAAAACTTGTTTATCTTTAAATAGATAATAAGATACTATTTCTCTTATAACTTCTAATAATTCCTTTTCATTAATTTTATAACATAGTAGGGTTTCATCATTTTTATTTAAAATATCATTAGCTATATAATTCATGCTTAATAAAGCTTCATTACCATCAAGAGTGAAATAATTACTTATAGTGACCTCCCC
>OGSQ01000617.1_pt1 | contig 10178 bp, 8 predicted proteins | sample 1573921 | NCBI WGS metagenome assembly OGSQ01 (sample SAMN03295832, study PRJEB24534) | human gut metagenome | isolation source: fecal sample 7 from infant 4 | host: Homo sapiens | place: USA: Pittsburgh, PA | collected 2014-07 | reverse complement strand
TTTACAAAACCATATTAGAGCAAAAGCCCATTCATGATCAACTTTTCAGATCAAAGATCTGTATATGGATTTTTCTTAAGAATTTTCCACTAATCAGTAGTATTTATAAATTCCAGATATAAGTGGCACGCAGAAAGTATTAACCATTTATTCACAATAGATTAGCAGGAACGTCTGCCTTGATAGAGAATATTGAATTCATTGCCACCTGTCGTTGAATAATTGATTTATATCAATGCTGATTTAAGCATCAGCTGCAAAATCGCAGAGACATATCATCTTATTCAATAAACCTCCTGAATATGGAAAAATCCTAAATCGGACAAAAGTCAGGTTTTAAATAGCAGGAATTAAGCTATTACATGGAGGATGTATAAATGCTTGCACGCTTTTCAATAAACTGGAAAAGAGATGTCGTTCGAAGCATTCATCAAAAGAATAAATGATTTTTTATGAAAGGAATTTTGATAATAACTAGCCTGTAGGTACCATGAACCGTGTGTTCAGGCGCTTAAGCGATGTATAGCTATTTGCCAAAACCACTTAAGCGCCTTTCCTGTTTTTTAATGCTTTTCAATATACATTGTACGACTGTACGCAACATCCTCTGGGTTATTTATCGGATACCCTTTAACCCAGGGCTTAATGAGGCGGCCATTGGTGTATTGATAAATAGGGGCTATCGGCGCTTTCTCGGCGAGGATCTTCTCGGCCATGTTGTAGTCTGCATTACGCGCTTTTTCAGTGGTTTCGAGCGTCGCCTGATGAATAATCTTATCGTAAGCAGGGTCGTTGAACCGTGAGATGTTGCCGGTGTGAGAGGACGTCAGCAGCGACAGGAATGTCGACGGCTCATTGTAATCCCCTACCCACGACGCACGGATCACGTCGAAATTCCCGGTATTGCGGCTGTCGATGTAGGTCTTCCATTCCTGATTCTGCAACTTAACGTCAACACCCAGATTTTTCTTCCACATAGATGCGACGGCAATGGCGATTTTCTGGTGGTTTTCAGACGTGTTGTACAGCAGCGTTAATTTCAGCGGGCGCTGGGGACCATAGCCTGCCGCCTGTAATAACGTTTTCGCCTGAGCATTTAGCTCCTGCTGCGACATCTGCTCAAATGGCGAGATTTCCGGTGTAAAACCGGCAGTGACATCGGGAGTGAAATGCCAGGCCGGTTTCTCACCGGTTCCCAGGACTTTTTCAGCCATAATACGTCTGTCGATAGTCATGCTGAGCGCCAGACGTACGCGGGCATCCGCAGTTGGGCCTTTTTGTGTGTTAAACGCGTAGTAATAGGTCCCAAGCTGTGGCGGTGTATAAACCTGTCCCGGAATATCTTTAAGCAGCTTCTGGTACATGTTTTTCGGAAACGATTCTGTAATATCGATATCGCCCGCCAGATAGCGTTTGGTCGCTGAGGACTCCTGGTTGATTGGCACAAAGGTGACTTTTTTAAGCACCGTGTTGGCGTTATCCCAGTAGTGAGTATTCGGCTCAACCACCAGTTTTTCATTCACCACGCGATCTTTCAGCACATACGCACCGTTGCCGATGAGCGCGCCAGGGCGCGTCCATTCTTTACCGCTTTCCACGTTTGCCTTTTGAACAGGATAGAACGCAAAGCTAGCCGTGAGGTTGCTGAACCATGGCAGCGGTTTATCCAGCTGCACGCGCAGAGTTTTAGCATCGACTGCCGTCACGCCGAGCGTTTCCGGTGCAGCTTTACCATCAATAATGGCCTGCGCATTATTAATACCCGCCAGCGCTGCAAACCAGGCGAAAGGTGACGTAGTTTTAGGATCAACCAGACGACGCCAGCTGTAGACAAAATCTTGTGCCGTAACAGGGGTACCGTCAGACCACTTCGCGTTATCCCGCAACGTAAACGTCCAGACACGGTTATTGTTGCTCTGCCAGCGCGTCGCCACGCCGGGAACCAGCTCCCCTTTTTCGTTCTGATTCACCAGCCCTTCATAAAGGTCGCGGATCACCTGTATCTCGGGTAAACCCACCGCTTTTGCCGGATCGAGCGAGGCGGGTTCATCTTTAATGTGTCGAACCAGCTCCTGCTTTTGCGCCAGCTCCGTTCCCCTGGGAACCTCCGCGGCATATGAAAGTGAAGAAAACCCGCACAGCCACAGCGCAGTGCAAAGAAGCGAAACAGGATGCTTCATACGATCCCCTTAATGATGTCAGGTAACAGGCAGATGCGTAATTATTTGTTTCGAAACGGAGAAATGCAAATGCTTCCTCAGGAAAGTTGATGTCAGGCAATTTTACACACAGACGGAAACTATTTGATTAAGCGCGGGTTTTGCACAACACTGCCAGAAGCGACTTCATCATCAGGGTTTATTATGGCAACCACCCGACCAAGAACGGAACGCGGCGCCTTCCCGCCCGGGACTGAACATTATGGCCGCTCATTTTTAGGCGCCCCACTGATCTGGTTTCCGGCTCCCGAGCCCGATCGCACTAGCGGCTTAATCATTGCGGGCACACATGGCGATGAAAACTCGTCCATCGTGACGCTTTCGTGCGCGCTACGTACGCTGGCCCCCGATTTACGACGACATCATGTGATTTTGACCGTCAACCCGGACGGATGCCAGCTTGGATTACGGGCGAATGCACGAGGCGTTGACCTTAACAGGAACTTTCCGGCAGCAAACTGGCGTGCCGGTGAAACGGTGTATCGCTGGAACAGTTCGGCGCAGGAACGAGATGTGGTCCTGCTTACGGGAGAAAAACCGGGTTCCGAGCCCGAAACCCAGGCTCTGTGCCAGCTTATTCATAAGATCCACCCGGCCTGGGTTGTCTCTTTCCACGATCCCCTCGCCTGTATTGAAGATCCTCGTCATACAGCGCTCGGGCAGTGGCTGGCGGATGCGTTTGCTCTACCTCTGGTAACCAGCGTCGGGTATGAAACGCCCGGGTCGTTTGGCAGCTGGTGCGCGGACCTCAGTCTTCACTGTATCACTGCAGAGTTTCCGCCTATTTCCTCGGATGAAGCGAGTGAAAAATACCTCAGAGCGATGACAGATCTTCTGCGCTGGCAGCCTCAAAGATGAAGTACGCCGGAGGTAAAACTCAGGGCGGGTGAAACGTCAACCGCCAGCCAGGTTGGGCCATCCAGATCGGCAAAACGCACGCTGTTCACCAGCGGGAGTGCAGCACCGATCGCTCTGGACGTGCACAACATACAGCCCAGCATCAGGGAAAAGCCTTGCGCCTGCGCATCCTTTGCCAGTGACAGGGCCTCGGTTAACCCACCCGTTTTATCCAGCTTGATGTTCACCATCTCGTAGCGGCCCTTGAGGGCTGACAGGCTCTCACGGGTATGACAGCTTTCGTCTGCACAGACGGGAAGCGGATGAATAAAATTCGCCAGCGCGGCATCGTCTTCTGCCGGGAGAGGCTGCTCCAGCATGGCAACGCCCAGATCGGCAAGCAGCTGACAACGGGCTGCCAGCCCTTCGCTGTGCCATGATTCGTTCGCATCGACGATAAGGGTGGCATCAGGTACCGCCGCACGAATGGCGACCATGCGTTCGCTAATCAGACGATCGTCGAGCTTCACCTTTAATAAGGTTGCACCGGTGGCATACAACGCCTGAGCGCTGGCGGCCATTTGCTCTGGTTCACCGATGACTACCGTTTGCGCGGTGACGATCGATTGCGGCAGCGTAACGTCCAGCAGCGAAGGTAGCGGTTTTTGTTGTTTCGCCGCTTCCAGACTCCAGAGTGCGCAGTCAATCGCGTTACGTGCCGCGCCGGCCGGCAACCTCTGCTGAAGAGCCTCACGCGTCAGGCCCGCCTGCAACTCGGGCACCACCGTCATAATTTGCGCCATGACTGACGCCAGGCTTTCTCCGTAGCGAGGATAAGGGGTACATTCCCCGACGCCTTTTACGCCGTCCTCTTCACATTCAACCACGACCACGCAGGCCTCATTACGGCTGCCGCGCGAGATCACAAACGGGGTGTGCAATGGCCAGGCTTCTTCATAGACCTTAACGCTTCTCATCACTGACTCCTTGCAGGCCGGAAAGGCAGAAAATTGGTTTGCCGTGCTAACTGCGGATGACATACACTAGCCACGACGTTAACTATTTGTAAACAGGAAGATATCTATGTCACAACTCGTTCATTTCCAGGGCAACCCGGTTGCTGTTGCAGGTTCCATCCCACAGTCTGGCAGCAAAGCACAGCCTTTTACTCTGGTGGCTAAAGATCTGTCTGACGTCACGCTGAGCCAGTTTGCTGGCAAACGTAAAGTCCTGAACATTTTCCCAAGCATCGATACGGGCGTTTGTGCTGCATCAGTGCGTAAATTCAACCAGCTGGCGACCGAAATGGACAACACCGTAGTGCTGTGCATTTCTGCTGACCTGCCGTTTGCCCAGTCCCGTTTCTGCGGCGCTGAAGGCCTGAGCAACGTCATCACCCTTTCCACTCTGCGCAGCCCGGATTTCCTGGAAAAATACGGTGTTGCCATTTCCGAAGGCGCGCTGAAGGGTCTGGCTGCTCGTGCGGTGCTGGTGATCGATGAAAACGACAACGTTGTTTTCAGTGAGCTGGTTAACGAAATCACTACCGAACCGGATTACACCGCTGCACTTGAGGCACTTAAAGCCTAAACGTAAAAAAGCCTCTGCAAAGAGGCTTTTTTATTTATTCGTCACCCTTCTTCTGATTTAACCCATACTCGCGCAGCTTATTCGCAATCGCGGTATGTGACACCCCAAGACGTTTAGCCAGCTTGCGCGTGCTCGGATAGCTGCGATAAAGCTGCGTTAACACCGAACGCTCGAAACGGCTGGTGATGTCATCCAGCGAGCCTTCCATTGCCTCTTCGCCTACCGAGACCGTCCCGGCATCGTAATCCGGCAACAGAATATCCTGAGGACGCAGTTCATACCCTTCAAGCTGAGTTAATGCGCGATAGACCGCATTTTTTAGCTGACGAATATTGCCCGGCCAGCCGTAACGCGTCAGCACGGTACCCAGGTCGGCAGAGAGCTTCGGACGCGGCACGCCCTGCTCGTCGGCAAAACGGGCGACGAACAGTTCCGTCAACGGCATGATGTCCTGCGGGCAATCGCGCAGCGGCGGAATATTGAGCGTCAGAACGTTGAGACGATAGTAGAGATCTTCGCGGAATACTCCTTTCTGCACCAGCTCCACCAGGTTTTTCTGGGTGGCGCAGATGACGCGTACATCCACGTGCACTTCATGATCTTCCCCCACGCGGCGGAACGTACCGTCATTGAGAAAACGCAGCAGTTTCGCCTGCATGCGTGGCGACATTTCACCAATCTCGTCCAGCAACACCGAGCCGCCATTCGCCTGTTCAAAGAAGCCTTTTTTGCCTTCCGGCGCATGCCCGAACAGTTCACTTTCCACCGCATCTTCAGGAATAGACGCGCAGTTCAGCGCCAGATACGGTTTTGCCGCACGCGGGCTGGCCATATGCACAGCATGCGCCAGCAGATCTTTCCCCGTACCGGTATCCCCGGTAATCAGCAGCGGTGCCGTAAGATTTGCCAGCTTGCGCGCCTGGTCGAGCACGTGACGCATCTTCGGGCTCACCGCAATAATCTGGCTGAATGCGCCGACGTCCTGGCTGGAAAGGTTCTGTAACTGGCGTCCCATGCGCACCGTGGAGCGCAGCATGATTACCGCGCCGGTGAGCACCCGCGCGGCATTTTCCCCTTTCAGGTAGACCGGCGTGATCTCCATCAGGAAATTCTGTCCATTGATGACGACGTGCTCGCTATGGGTATTTTGCGGGTTGCTGTCCAGCCAGCGCTGGAAATTAAAACCTGGGATCAATTGCGTGGCGTGATGACCGATAAGCTTTTCCTGAGTCTGCGCAAACAGCTGGCAACTGGCCTGGTTAACGCGCTCGACTTTGTTTTTCAGATCGAGAGAGAGAAACGGCTCCGGCATTGCTTCCAGCAGTGCGCTCAGCGCAAGGTGTTCCCGCTCGGATGGCATCCAGGGGATGGTGCGTACATCCGTAACGCCAGCGATACGGCGGATTTCGGCCATCAGGCTACTGAATGTATTAAATTCAATTTCGGCAAAATTGAGGTAAATTCGCCCGACAGGGTCGATCTCTATGCCACGTAAATCAATGCTACGTAAAACAAGAAGATCGAGTAACTCGCGGGTCAGACCGAGACGGTCCTCACAAAAGACTTCCAGACGCATGGGAAATTCACCGTTTAAGCCAATAACAGTAAAATGATATGTCAGATCACGGTATTCGGGAAGGTGGCTGTCAACAAATATTGACAGCCCGCACGATTAGTAAACGAAACCTCACTGAGCAGGTTTTTTATTGAGCGTCTCTTTAAGCTGACCAATCAATTCGCGACGGAAATCCCCCAGCCGCGGCTTATCGCCATCGATCCAGGGGAGTGGACGACAAACCTCCATCGCTTTTATTCCTAAGCGTGCCGTCAGCAGACCGGCACCAATCCCCTGCGCCGCCCGGGCAGAGAGACGCGCCGCAAGATCCTGCGACATCCAGTCCATCCCGACCTCCCGCACCAGTTCGCTTGCCCCGGCGAAGGCGATATTCAGCAACACCAGTTTGAACAGGCGCAGTCGGCTGTAATAGCCAAGCTCAATGCCATACAGTCTGGCGATGCGGTTGATCAGGCGCAGGTTGCGCCAGGCGATAAAGGCCATGTCCACCATCGCCAGCGGACTGACGGCAATCATCAGGGTGGATTCCGCCGCCGAGCGGCTGATCTCACGACGAGCCTGCGCATCCAGTACCGGCTGAACAATGTGCGCATAGAGCGTGACCACTTCCTGGTCATTCTGGGTTTCGTGGATCGCCGCATACCAGCGCTGAAGCGCCGGGTGAGAGTGATCTATCCCGGCCTGAGCCGCAAGTTTTTCACAAAAAGCACGCCCTTTTCCGGTGCCGTGACTGTGCAGCAGATCCCGCGCTTCATCGCGTTCGTGCGCACGCTGACGCAGACGCCAGAGGCGACGCCACTCGGTCACGACCGAGCCGACGCCCGCACCAACGATCAACGCCCCGGCGGCGCATCCCCCCAGCGCTACCCAGTCCTGGGTTTGCCAGGCATTGACGCCCCACTGCACGCCCTGACCAATTACGCTCACACCAAAAAGGGCTAACCCGGCGGTCACCATCTTACGCCACAGGCTGCGTTTCGGGCGCAGTGCCGCATCAACGACCGCTTCCGCCTGCCCCTCTTCAACCAACGGCTCCTCTGCCAGCACGGGAGCAAAGTTGTCGGCCTGCGGACCGCTGAAGGTTTGCGCTGTTTTAAACGCCTCATGCGGGGACTGCTCAAGCTGGCCGGTAAAATCAATGCGGGGCTTTAACGGTTCCGTCATCGTAATTTATCTCCAATTAAAAACTCCAGCGCGGCATCCAGACGGATATGCGGCAATGGCTGGTCAACGTTCATGCTCTGCGGACGGAAGTCTTCGAACTGAAAACCCTGGCTTTGCCAGAAAGCCTGGCCCGGCAGACGTGGGGGAACTTCGCCCGGATAGACCGTGAGCGGCTCACCGTCGCTGAGTCGGTTGCCCCGCAGGGCCGGAATTTTCTCGCCATTCACGTCAATCAACCCACTCTGCGTAGCCTGTACGGACGCCAGACCCAGACAATCCATACTAATCCCTTCGAACGCCGCGTTCTGCCAGGCATCCTGCACCAGCTGTTGCAGCAGGGATACCATGTTGGCGTGCTGATCGACCGTCACATGATCAGCTTTTGTGGCGGCAAACAGCAGCTTGTCGATGACCGGCGAGAATAAACGGCGAAACAGCGTACGCTGGCCATAATGAAAACTTTGCATCAGCTGCGTCAGCGCCAGCCGCATATCATTGAACGCCTGCGGCCCGCTGTTGAGGGGTTGCAGGCAGTCCACCAGCACGATCTGGCGGTCAAAGCGTAAAAAATGATTTTTATAAAAACTCTTAACCACCTTCTCACAGTAATAATTGTATCGCTCGCGGAGCATACCGGCATTGGTGGTCTTGTCTGCCTGTGCCAGCTTCGATTCGCCGATGCGGTCAACGTCCGGCCACGGGAAAAACTGTAGCGCGGGAGCACCGGCTAGATCTCCCGGCAGAACAAAACGGCCCGGCTGAATAAAATGCAGCCCCTCCTGCTTGCACTGATGCAGGTAATCCGTCCAGGCCTGAGCTATGACGGCCAGACGGTTTTCATCCGCCGGTGCCAGCGGATCCAGCCCTTCGCAAAGCTGGCGCCATTTGGTCGACCACTCTGCCCGCTGCCCCTGCAACAGACCGGTCATCTGCCGGGACCAGCTCAGGTAATCCTGCGCCAGCATCGGTAAATCGAGCAGCCATTCTCCCGGATAATCCACAATTTCGAGATACAGCGTGGACGTTTCTTTAAAGTGACGCATCAGGGATTCATTCGAGCGAAAACGAAGCGCAAGGCGAATTTCGCTCACGCCACGCGTCGGGGTGGGCCAGGCGGGAGGCTCCCCGTATAACTGTGCCAGACCTTCATCATAGGTGAAACGGGGGATGCCAAAATCACGTTGCGGTACGCGTTTTACGCCTAACAATCGCTCCTCGCGCACCGCGCTAAGCAGTGGCAGGCGCGCCCCAGCATGCAGGTTCAACAGCTGATTGACCATCGCCGTAATGAATGCCGTCTTACCGCTGCGGCTCAGCCCGGTTACGGCAAGACGCAGATGGCGATCAAGGCCACGGTTCACCAGAGAATTGAATTCGTTTTTAAGTCGCTTCATCGCCGTCCTTCATTGTCTGGAACCCTGAACAAAGTCACTTCAGAATACAGTAAATTGGGGCAGATCGTTGATTATCAATTCTTAATTATTGCTATTGCCGTTTTCTCTCCAGTAAGATGGACGCAATTGCTGTCCGTCTGGAGTGAGTAAGGTGTATGTCACCCACCATCTATGATATTGCCCGCGTTGCTGGCGTTTCGAAATCAACCGTGTCACGCGTTCTGAATAAACAAACGAATATTTCTCCTGAAGCGCGTGAAAAGGTGTTGAAGGCGATAGATGAGTTAAATTACCAACCTAATAAACTTGCCCGCGCACTCACCTCTTCTGGCTTCGACGCCATTATGGTTATTTCGACCCGCTCAACCAAGACCACTGCAGGAAATCCCTTTTTCTCAGATGTACTGCATGCCATTACGGCAAAAGCAGAAGAAGAAGGTTTTGATGTTATTTTACAAACGTCCAAAAGCAGTGAAGATGATCTGCAAAAATGCGTGGGTAAAATAAAGCAGAAGATGATCAAAGGCATCATCATGCTAAGCTCGCCGGCGAACGAGTCGTTTTTCTCGACGCTGGATGAATACGGTGTGCCCGTGGTCGTCATTGGTAAAGTGGAAGGAAATTACCAGAATATCTATTCTGTCGACACGGATAATTTCCGCGACAGCGCCATATTAACAGACTCGTTTATCACGCATGGCCGCACCAAAATTGCCTGTCTGCATGCCCCGCTCGATTATCACGTCTCTATCGATCGCCTGGCGGGTTATAAATTCAGCCTTGAGAAACACGGTATCGAAATTAACCCGACCTGGGTTATCGATGGCGGCTATACCCATGAAAGCGCGCTTCGGGCGGCCTGCCAGCTACTCTCCTCAGACAACCCGCCCGATGCGGTTTTTGCGACTGACAGCATGAAATTGCTGAGTCTTTATCGTGCCGCGGATGCGCTAAATCTGGCGATCCCGGAACAGGTCGCAATGGCAGGATACAGCGACCCGATGCTATCTCTCATTTTAACCCCTGCACCAGGCGGCTTTGATATCCCCACGAAAAAGCTGGGCGAAGAGAGCTGCGATTTGTTGTTCAGGTGCATTGCGGATAAACCTGCGCCGCATAAGGTATTGGTTGAAACACATTTTTCAGATGCAGCTTCGTTACGCTAAAAACCAGGGGCAAACGCCCCTGGTATAACGTCATCAGAACGCGTAATTGACGCCGACACCCGCATAGTGGAAGCGGTCGCTCTCGCCTTCGTCATGATTTTCCCATTCGTAGGCATACTCGAGCGTCATGGAAAGGCCATTCGCAAAGTCATAAGCATAGAGCAGACCCAGTCGGTTTGAATCGCCACGGATAATCTAGACACTTCCTAGCCGTTGATAATACTGGTTTTCA
>OGSQ01000612.1_pt1 | contig 10324 bp, 10 predicted proteins | sample 1573921 | NCBI WGS metagenome assembly OGSQ01 (sample SAMN03295832, study PRJEB24534) | human gut metagenome | isolation source: fecal sample 7 from infant 4 | host: Homo sapiens | place: USA: Pittsburgh, PA | collected 2014-07 | reverse complement strand
GATTTATATAATAATAAACAGTATATTACATCACTAAAGGGGATAGATGAAGAAATAGATTTAATTATAAATAAAATAAAAAGTACTGTTCATATAGAAGAATATAAAGTAGAAGAAACAAGAAAGAATTTTATTTCTAATTTTAATAAGTCAGAATATAAAACAGCTATAACTAAAATGAAAAACTATATAGTTAGTGGAGATATTTACATAGCAAATATGACTCAAAGATTTTATACAGATAGCGCTGAAGATTCTTTTGAAATATATAAGAAACTTAGAAGTATAAATAAAGCACCATTTTCTGCTTATATGAATTTTAATGATTTTCAAATAATTAGCTCTTCTCCTGAAAGATTTCTTGAAGTTAATAATAGAAAAGTTGTTACAAGACCAATTAAAGGTACAAGACCCAGAGGAAAAAATAAGGAAGAAGATAAGAAGAATAGCTTAGAGCTTTTAAATAGTGAAAAAGATAAAGCAGAATTACTAATGGTAGTGGATTTAGAAAGAAATGATTTAAGTAAAGTTTGTAAACCTCATTCTGTTAAAGTAACAGAACTTTTTAAACTTGAAACTTATGCTACAGTATTTCATTTAGTTTCAACAGTTGAAGGTGAGCTTAAGGATGAAGTATCTGCTATAAAATGCATTAAAGAATGTTTTCCAGGAGGTTCTATTACAGGAACTCCTAAAATTAGAGCTATGGAAATTATAGAAGAACTAGAAGCTTTGAAAAGAAATATATATACAGGATCTATTGGATACTTTGATTTTAGAGGAAATGCTGATTTTAATATTGCTATTAGAACCATAATAAAAAAAGATAATAAAGCCTATTTTGGAGTTGGTGGAGGCATTACATATGACTCTAATGAAGAAGATGAATATAATGAAACTTTAGACAAAGCAAAGGCTCTAATGAGGGTATTATAATGAGAACTATTGTTTTTAATGAAGAAAGGATTACTTTAGATAGTGGTTACTTCTTTGGAAGAGGAGTTTTTGAAACAATCTTAGTTAAAAGAAAACCTGTATTTTTAAAAGAACATATTGAAAGGTTAAATAAGGGAATTAGAGTTTTAGAGCTAGGTGATGAAATCTTATTAGAGGACATTTTAAATATAATAGATAAATATTCAATAAAAAATTGTGTGCTAAAAATAGCTGTATCAGAAAAAAATATAGTAATAGAAACACGTGATAATAAATATAAAACAGGAGATTATTTAAAGGGATTTTCTTTAAAGCTTTCTAATATAAATAGAAATTCAAAATCTAAATTAACCTATATAAAGTCCACTAATTACTTAGATAATATCCTTCAAAGAGAAGAGGCTTTAAAAAGGGGATATGATGAAGTTCTATTTTTGAATGAGAAAGGCTTTGTAGCTGAAGGAAGTGTATCAAATATATTTCTTATAAAAGAAAATAAAATATATACACCAAAAGTTGAAAGTGGATTACTTCCAGGAGTGGTTAGGAAGTTTATTATAGATGAATTTAATGTAATAGAAAAAGAGATTATTATAGAAGATTTATTTAATGCAGATGAAATATTTATAACAAATAGCTTGTTAGGTGTAATGGGAATTAGTAAACTAGAAGATAAGATTCTTTCGAAGAATAAAATAACAATAAGAATAAGAGAAAAGTATGAAGAAATAATCAGTAATTAGGAGGAACATAAATGATAGATAAGGAAAAGATACAAGAAGGTGTAAGGCTGATAATTGAAGGAATAGGAGAAAATCCAGATAGAGAAGGTCTATTAGAGACTCCTGATAGAATAGCAAGAATGTATGAAGAAATATTTTCTGGAATAGGTAAAACTGCTGAAGAAGATCTATCTAAGACCTTTACTGTTGAGGGAAGTGATTTAGTAATAGAAAAAGATATTACTTTTTATTCTATGTGTGAGCATCATTTAGTACCTTTCTATGGGAAAGTACATATAGCATATATACCAAATGGAAAAGTAGCAGGTTTATCAAAGCTAGCTAGATGTGTTGAAGTATATTCAAAAAAGCCACAGCTTCAAGAAAGACTTACAGCTGAAATAGCAGATGCATTGATGAAATATTTAGATGCAAAGGGAGTTATGGTAGTTATTGAAGGCGAACATATGTGTATGACTATGAGAGGGGTTAAGAAGCCAGGAGCAAAAACAGTAACTACAACTTATAGAGGATGCTTCTTAGAAGATTATAAATTAAAAAAAGAAGTTATAAGTTTTATTAAATAATATAAGAATATAGAAGGTGATAATTTGGAAAATGTAAATATCATTTTAAAGCATCCCAAGTATAAGGCTTTATTAGAGGAACTTAATAATCTAGAAAAGGATAGGAAGTTTTGCAATCATACTTTAGACCATTTTTTAGATGTAGCAAGAATTGCATATATTATGGTTTTAGAAAAAAGGTTAGATTATAACAAAGAGGTAATTTATACCATTGCTCTTTTGCATGACATAGGAAGAGTTTTAGAGTATAATAATGGGGTAGATCACCATATAGCTAGTGCAAAAATAGCAGAAGAATTACTGCAATTCACATCTTTTAATGAAGAAGAAAAGACCTTAATAATAAAGTCTATAAAAGAGCACAGAAGAGAAAGTGAAGATGAATTATCTAAAATAATATACAAAAGTGATAAACTTTCAAGAAATTGCTTTAATTGTAAAGCCTATAAAGATTGTTATTGGAAGGAAGATAAAAAAAATAAAGACATAAAGCTATAGCAAAAGGGAGAGAAGTATGAAGATAGGTAATAAAATAATTAATTTTGAAGACAGAACATATGTTATGGGTATATTAAATGTAACACCAGACTCATTTTCTGATGGAGGAAATTATAATAATATTGAGGCAGCAGTTAAAAGAGCTAAAGAGATGGTTGAAGAAGGTGCTGACATTATTGACATAGGTGGAGAATCTACAAGACCTGGAGCAAGTTATGTATCAGAAGAGGAAGAAATACAAAGAGTTGTTCCAATAATAAAAGCTATAAAAAAAGAATTAGATGTTTTAATTTCTGTAGATACTTATAAAAGCAAAACAGCAGAAGAGGCAATTAAAGCTGGTGCTGATATAATTAATGATGTTTGGGGATTTAAAAAAGATAGTAATATGGCTAAAGTTGTAGCAAAATATGAGGTGCCTTGTATTTTAATGCATAATAGAGAAGATAAACCATATTCAAATTTAATGAAGAATATTTTAGAAGATTTAATAGATAGTATAAATATTGCATTAGATGCAGGAGTAAAGAGAGAAAATATTATATTAGATCCAGGCATAGGTTTTGCAAAAACTTATGAAGAAAACTTAGAGGTTATGAATAACCTACATAAGATAGTTAATATAGGTTTTCCAGTTTTACTAGCTACATCAAGAAAGTCAATGATAGGATTAACTTTAAATGTTCCAGTTGAGAATAGAGTAGAAGGAACTATTGCAACTACTGTAGTAGGAATAATGAAGGGTTGCAAAATTGTAAGAGTACATGATGTTCTTGAAAATAAAAGAGCTTGTGTAATGACTGATAAAATATTAAATAATAAGTAGAGGATTATCTATGGACAAACTATATTTAAAAGATGTAGAGATATTTGCAAATCATGGTGTATTTAAAGAAGAAAAAACTTTAGGTCAAAAGTTTATACTTACACTAGAGTTAGATTTAGATGTAAGAGAAGCTGCAAAAAATTGTGATTTAACTAAGTCCGTTCATTATGGAGAACTATGTCATAATATAGAAAAAGAATTTCAAAGAGAAAGTTATGATTTAATTGAGACAGCAGCTGAAAAAATAGCAGAATATGTTTTATATAATTATGATTTAGTACAAGGAGTTAAGGTACTACTTAAAAAGCCTTGGGCTCCAATTGGAAGACACTTAGATACTGCAGCAATTGAGATATATAGAAAATGGCATAAAGCTTATATTTCTATAGGAAGCAATATTGGAAATAAAGAAGAAAATATAAAAGATTCAATAGAGAGACTTAAGGAAAATAAGGAAATAAAGGTTACTAAAATAGCAAGTATAATTGAAACAGAGCCTTGGGGATATGAAGAACAAGATACTTTTAAAAATACAGCTATAGAAATAAAAACCTTCCTTAATCCAAAGGAACTTATGAAAACTTTATTAACTATAGAACAGGATATGAAACGTGAGAGAATAATTAAATGGGGTCCAAGAATAATAGACCTTGATATTATTTTCTTCGATGATTATGCTACAAGTGATGATTATGTAACCATACCTCATCCAAGAATGGAAGAGAGAGAATTCGTTTTGGAACCATTAAATGAAATAGCTCCAAATTACATACATCCATTAAACAAAAAAAGAGTGTTTAGGATGTTAGAAGAAATTAGAAATAAATAAAATATAATAAAATAGGATATTGATAAATATTAAATTTATTTTCAATATCCTATTTTTTATAACTTCATAAAAATTTTACATATAAATAAATTCCATAATTCCGAATGAAATGAGGAATTATTACCTTTTGTATAGAAGGAGATAAATAGTATGTGAGGTTGACTTGGAGCGCATGCGAGGTCGCAAGGAATATATTATGGTTCTCCTATCCCTCAAAGCCACTAGCTACCTTTTTTATATATTCACAATACTTATAAAGATTATAATAATCAGGAATATCATCCATAGAAATTATATCTTCTTTATAGACTCCATCCCAAGGGTGGATAGAAATTAACTTATCATTAAAGGCATTAATAACATATTTAGAATTGGAAAATTCAATTATAATTTTGTAATCTGCAATTAACCCATCTTGTAACTCGGCATTATAATTATCTTTTTTTACAGAATCTATAAATTCTGGAATAATGCTATGCTCTTTTTTATCTACCTCATAATATTTATATAGATTTACATCAAATATTTTAATAGTATATTCTTCATTCTTATCTACCTTATCTTTAATTTCACTTGTATAATAATCAGCTTTAGGTTTAGAACTAGGTCTTATGTATTGTGATTCATTAAAAGTGCAACTTGTAAATAAATAAGTAAATATAATAACTAAAATAAAACTAAGTAATTTCTTCATAGAAACCTCCTAATGGATTAAGTTCTATATTAACATATTCTTATCTAAAAGACTTTAGAACATTTTATTATAAGGAGAATAAAATGAAATAACAATACTGTTATTTTGGTGGTAAAATGAAATACGGAATTGACATAAATAGTGAAAAAATTCTAAGTTTTATTTCTGAAAAATTAAAAGGAAGAGGACATTTCATTATAGATTTAACTGATTATAGTAATATAAATAATGGGAAGTCATTATTAAAAAAAGTAATAATTGCTAATGTTACTAATATAGAATTTTATTTAGTAATTAAATTTAAAAATGAAGTATCTTTTCCTATAATATTTTATGCTGATAATTCTTCTAAAATATTTGCAAATGAACTTATGGAAGTTTTAGAAGATAGCTTTGAAAATATAGCATGTAAAAATGGTAGACATCTTTATTTAATTAAGAATATAAATACATCTGTAGTTTATATTACTTTTTCAATAAAGGATAAGGAAATAGTAGAAAATTTATTAATTACAAATAAGTTAATTGATATATTAGAAAATATAAAAATCTAATTAAATTAAGTATTAAATATAGTTCTTAGTTGAATTATATTTAATAGCTTTGTAATAAAATGGACTCCTTTATAGTAAGAATAAATGATAACAATAAATAGGAGATTTATATGAATATTATAGCAACTATAGGCCCTAAAACTATAGATAAATGGGTTATAAAGGAGCTTATAGAAAATGGAGTAGATATATTAAGATTAAATTGTGCTCATTTCAATAAAGATGAATTTGAAGAAGTGATAAACTATGTCAAAACCATAAGAAGTGGAATACATATACTTATTGATTTATCAGGGAAAAAGATAAGAATATCAAAGAATCTAAAATATATCTATAAAGTTTATAATAATCAAGAGGTGTACTTTTGTGGAGAAGATTATTATAGTACTTTAAATAATAAGGAGTTAGAATATAAAAAATATATTCCTTTAAATTTAACTACAGAAAAGATAAAGATAAGTAATATAGAAAGTATATCTATTAAGGATAATACTATGAATTTCAATGTTTTAGATGTAAAAGATGGAATTGTAAAAGCTAAGGTAATGAAAGGAGGAATAATACGAGCTGGGAAAGGATGCAATGTTTCAAATATAAAGGATGATGTAAGAGCCATTAGCAAAAAGGATAAGGAGAATATTCTTTGGGCAATTAATAATGACTTAGATATTATTTGTCAATCCTTCGTAGAATCTAAGAAAGACATAGATGAAATAAAAAGATTTATAGGAGAAAATACAAAAGAAAAAAAATATGATATTTGGGCTAAGATAGAAACACCAAAAGGAGTAAATAATATTATAGATATTATTACAGCTGTGGATACTGTTGTATTAGGACGAGGAGATTTAGTTGCAGAAGCTGGAATGTTAGAGTCTGTAATTCTTCAAGAAAAAGCTATAAAAATTGTTAAAGAGAAAAATAAGAGAATTATTATTGGAACCCACATATTAAATAGTATGAAGAATGGAAATATAGCAACATTACCTGAAATTGAAAGTATTTATGAATTTATTAATAAAGGAGTAGATGGTTTTTTATTAGCAGGAGAAACCTCAATCGGAAAAGCTCCTATACAAACTGTGAAATTCTTAAATTCAGTTATTGAATTTTATAAGAGAGAAATAAATTTTGAGTAGAGAAAAATTAATACTTTCAATTCTTTGGATAATACTTGGATTAATATTATTATTTTTATTATTTTATGCATATAATTTATTTATTACATTTTAGTAAAGAAAAAGAAATAAATTCTTAGTTATTTTGTAACGAAATTGCCACAAAGTAATTGTATTATATAAATATAGTTGTTAGTGCTTAACAATTAGTTATTTATCCCCTTAATGAAAAATGATATCTGAATTCAGATATCATTTTTCATTTTAATTATTTCTTATAAAAGCTTTCACAATTTGTTTCGCTATATAAATTAGCACCATAACCTGAAACATCTATAGATTCAAGAGAGCATAATTGATTTTCATTATACTTACAACTTTCAACATTACAAACTAAACAATCACAAGGACTACCTTCATTGTAAATATTATTTGTTAAAGTGCCATAGGTTTTGCTATCTAAAAATGAACTGCAACAAGTATTAGAATCTTTATTTGAATTTTTCCCTACAACATTTATTCTATTAGAGTAACAAACCATATCTTTGTTATGAGAACAGTTTACAGCATTACAATTTATTAATTGCATTGTATTCACTCCTTTACTCAAAGTATCTATTTAATAGACCTTTAAATGCACATCCATGTCTAGCTTCGTCTTTGCACATTTCATGTACTGTATCATGTATAGCATCTAAGTTAAGATTTTTAGCTAAATCTGCAAGTTTCTTTTTACCATCACAGGCACCATATTCAGCTTCTACTCTTGCTTGTAGATTAGCTTTAGTGTCTGCCACTACAACTTCACCTAGTATTTCAGCAAACTTGGAAGCATGTTCAGCTTCTTCATATGCAATTCTCTTATAAGCTTCAGCAACCTCTGGATAGCCTTCGCGATCTGCCTGCCTTGACATTGCTAAATACATACCAACTTCAGTGCACTCAGCTGTGAAGTTAGATCTTAAAGACTCTAATACTTCAGAGTTAAGATCATTAAGGGTTCCAATTCTATGTTCATCAGCCCAATTCATTTCAGTTTCAATTTCTTTAAATTTATCTGAAGTAGCTTTACAAATAGGGCAGATATCAGGTGGTATATCACCATTATGGATATAACCGCAAATAGTACATACAAACTTTTTCATTAATTAACCTCCTTTTAGTAAATTTTACTAACAAGTAAAAGATATTAGTATTATTTACTAAATGCACAAAAAAAATACACCCAAAGTGCTACCAAAGGATGTAAAATTAATAATGAAATATGTAGAATAAAAGAAGAACTCCCTTAGGAGTTTCTAAAATAGATATTCTTTTAGCAATTTGTTTAAATTACATCAATAATTCTACATTTTATATTCTAATTTTTAATTTGGAGCTACTTAGCTAGCGAATTGTATGCATGTGTATTTATTAAAATAGTTCATATATATCTGACAACTCACTTAGAATTTTTTCATCATCCACATAATATTTATAGTTATTATCTGTATAAATCCCTATTTCATAAGCTTTTGGGAAAGTAATTATAAATTCACTTCCTTCTTTATAATTTTCATTAAAAGATATTTTACCTCCTTGTAGTTCAACTAAATTCTTTGTAATTGAAAGACCTATTCCACTACCTTCATTTCTTCTAGAAAAGGAGTTATCTATCTTATAAAATCTACTGAAAATTAAATCAGCATATTCTTCTGGAATTCCAATGCCAGTATCTTTTATTGAAATAGTAACTTTGTTATCATGGGCTTCAATAGTAACAATAATATTTCCGTTAGAATTATTAAATTTAATTGCGTTAGATAATAAATTTAAAATTATTCTTTCAAAGGCATAGGTATCTATTCTTAAATAAAGTTTTTCTACATTAGTATCAAAAGTAATATTTAAATTTTTAAATTTTGTATAAGGTATAATGGATAAAGTTAAATCTTCCACAAAAGGTACTATATCTACTAGTACTAAATCTAGCTTAGTCATACCTGAATCTATTTTAGTTATATCAATTAAATTATTAATTAATCTTAACATACGTAAACAATTTTGCTTAACGCTTTTTTCATACTTATTAAAGTATTCTTTTAGTGAGGTTTGATCTTTATCCTTTAAGGAACCCATAAGTTGAACTGAAGAATATATTATATTTACTGGTGTTTTAAGTTCATGACTAAGATTAGAAAAGAAATTGCTATTAACAGAATTAAAAACAATCTTTTTATTATATTCTTCAAAAAGCTTAATGTATAAATCATTATTATTAATTTTATTGTAATTGTCTAGAGTTTCTATGTAAGTTTTATAGTATTTTAAGGCTTCTTTATAATTTGAAATTTTTTCATAGTCATTAGATATTAATTTGTATAAATTAGTATTTTCTTTACTATGAGGTTTATTAGAAAATAATAAAGCCTTTTTATGATGAATTAAAGCTTTTTCATAGTTGCACAATGAAAAATATAAATTACCATAGGATATTTCTAGCCAACATTCAAAATCTATAAAAGCAAACTTAGAAAAATTACTTTTATATATATAGTTGGCATTATCTAAATAATAAAATAAATCAGATAATGATTTTTTACTAAAGGAAGTATTATTTTCTAAAATAGCATAATGTGTAACAATAAGGTTATATCTAGCAAGATAAGTATCCATATAATAAGAGTCAATATTATATAAATTATTTTTATATTCATCTAATAACCCTTTGATTTCTTCAAAGTTAAAATTAATTTTGTATAATGAACTAAGAATTTTACAATATATATTTATTTTAAATATACTAGGTAAAATATTACTATTATTTTTTAAAATATTGTTTAAAATATCTATACCTTGAGATATTTTCCCTGTATCTATATAAGTACAACCTATATTATATTTTGCTAATAAATAAATATCATTTTCTTTGTTTGCTTTACACATAGATGAAGATTTATCAAATAAGTCCAGAGCTATATTAGGTAAATATAAATACTTTTGGTATATGTATCCAATATGAATCAAAGCTTGTGAAGAATATAATCCATCGTAAGAAGTTAAAATTTTTAAAGAATTATTAATGTTACTATAAAGTAATTCATCTGTTTTAAATATTTCAAGTTTGGTGAGAGACGTATTTATATGTAAAAATAATAATAATTCTTTTAAGTCAGTAGATTTTAAATAATTTATAGCTAATTCATAGTATTTAATATGTTGATCTATGTTCTTTACGTTTAAATAAGAAATAGATAATATAGTATATAAGTAAGGAGTTATAAAAGGATTACATTTTAAATCTAACTCACCACATAAAGATTCAAAAATATTATTTGATGAAAAAAAATCATTAGATTTATATATACATAAGCCTACTATAAACTTAATATATAATAACTCTTCAATTTCCAAATCTTCATTTATTAATCTATTTTCCATATTAGATTTAATGTCAGATAAATATGAACTTGTTACAAAAACCTCTGGTGAAAAAAATATATATTTAATTGTATTCTCATAAAATTCATTTTCATTTAATATTTCTTTATATACAGTCTGCATTTTGAAAACCTCCATAG
>OGSQ01000611.1_pt1 | contig 10329 bp, 8 predicted proteins | sample 1573921 | NCBI WGS metagenome assembly OGSQ01 (sample SAMN03295832, study PRJEB24534) | human gut metagenome | isolation source: fecal sample 7 from infant 4 | host: Homo sapiens | place: USA: Pittsburgh, PA | collected 2014-07 | reverse complement strand
TAGCTATACTGGTATTTTTTAAATACTATTCTTTTTTAATAGAAAATATAAATATAGTATTTAATATTAATTTAAATGTAAGGGAAATTTCTTTACCATTAGGAATATCATTTTATACTTTTCAATTAATATCCTATATAATAGATGTTTATAAAGGTAAAGTAATTCCTCAGAAGAATATAATAAAGTTTTCTTTATATGTATTGATGTTCCCACAACTTGTAGCAGGCCCTATTGTAAAGTACTCTGATATAGAAAAAGAAATAGAATATAGAAAGGTAACAATATATAAATTTGGACAAGGTGTCGAAAGGTTTATTATTGGATTAGCAAAAAAAGTTTTAATAGCTAATAATTTAGGAGCTATTTGGATGGAAGTAAAGAGCGTAAATATTGATAATTTATCATTATTAGCAGCTTGGATAGGTATAATAGCATTTACATTACAGATATATTTTGATTTCAGTGGATATTCAGATATGGCCATTGGACTTGGGAAAATGTTTGGCTTTGACTTCTTGGAAAATTTCAATTATCCATATATGTCAAAAAGTATAACGGAGTTTTGGAGAAGATGGCATATATCGCTTGGTAGCTGGTTCAAGGAGTATTTATATATTCCTTTAGGTGGGAATAGGAGAGGAACTCTAATTCAATTAAGAAATATTATTATAGTATGGCTAACCACTGGATTATGGCATGGCGCAAGTTGGAACTTTATTGTTTGGGGGCTTTATTTTGGTTTTATACTATATTTTGAAAAGATCTTTTTTAGAAAAATATTAGATAAGCTACCTAAGTATATATGTCACTTATATACTATGATAATTGTTACAATAGGATGGGTATTCTTTGATGCTGATAATTTAAGATCAGCAATTGAGTATATAAAGGTAATGCTTGGATTTGGGAATATTATTGTAGATAAATTAGGGACATATTTAATTAACACTAATGTAATATTAATTGTACTATCCATAGTGTTAGCAACCAATATTCTAAAAAAGTCTATTGAAAATATTATGAAGTTCTTTAAAAAGAATGATTTGGTACTAATAGTATTTATAGAGTTTATTATATTTATTGTAAGTATAGCTTATTTAGTATCAGAAACTTACAATCCATTCTTATACTTTAGATTTTAGAAATAGGTGAATACATATGAAAAATTATAAAACAAAAAAGAATAAATTTGTTAATAGAAATATTAAGAAATTTAGTGAAAGCTATTTTCTATTTTTATCTTGTATCTTTATATTGACATTGATATTTTTTGTAATAGCAAATTTTATTAGTTTAGATAAAGATTTTTCTGAAGTTGAAAATAGAAATTTACAAAGTAGACCTAAAATCCTATCAGAAAATTATACAGAAAACTTAAATAGTTATGTTGCAGATCAATTCTTTAAGAGAACAAATTTTATTTCATTTAAAGCAAGAATTGAATTGATGATGGGGAAAAATAAAATAAACAATGTTTATATAGGTGAAGATAATAAATTATTTGAAGATTTTAAAATAACCTCAAATGAGGATTTATTAAATAAAGTAAGTGTTATTAATGAATTTAAGAAATCAAATACAGACTTAAATATTAACTTTATGCTAGTACCTACTGCTACAAGTATTCTAAATGATAAATTACCAAAGTATTCACCTGTTGATGATGAGATAGAATATATTAAAGCGGTAGAAAGAAATATATCAGAAGATATTAACTTTATTACAGTATACGATAAATTAGAACAATATAAAGATGAATATATTTATTTTAAAACTGATCATCACTGGACAGCTGATGGAGCATATTTAGGGTACAAGGCTTTTTGTGAAGCCACAGGAATAGAAGCTACTAATAAAGAAGAACTTCAAAGTATAATAGCATCCAATGACTTTTATGGCAGTTTATCTTCTAAGATAGGACTCTTTGGATTAGGTAAAGATAAACTGAAAATATATATTCCTAATAACAAAAACGTATTAGTTAATTATGTTACTGAACAAAAAAAGGAGCCAAGTCTTTTTAATAGTGAAAAACTTTATAATAAAGATAAATATCAGGTTTTTCTTGATGGAAATCACCCACTTATAGAAATTGAATCAGATAAAAATACTGATAAGAAGATATTGATAATAAAAGATTCATATGCAAATAATTTTGTCCCTTTTTTAACAGAGAATTATGGGAATATTTTTCTTATAGATTTAAGATATTATAAAGATTCTGTTTCAGAGTTTTTAATTAACAATGATATAAAAGAAGTACTTTTTCTATATAATGTTAATACTTTTAATGAAGATGACTCAATTTTTAATTTAGCAGCTTAGAGGATAGGGCATAAATACTTGACAATAACTTATAATATAAACATAATTAATACAAAGTATAAGATTTATTATATAACTTAATATATTATAAAGTAGGGTGATATAAATGATATTTGGTAATATTGAAGGAGTAAAGAAGACCTTCTTAGAGGAACTTGAGGGATTATATAGAGCAAAGGTATTAAAAGATGAGGTTTGTAGTGAAGAGATAATTCAGACTATATCAAGAATTTCATCTAATATAGAAAGAGAAATTAGTGTTGCTATAGACAGGAGAGGGAAAGTTGTATCAATTACAATAGGAGACTCAACTTCTGTAGAAATAGGAATGATTGATATTAGAGAAAGAAGACTATCTGGAGTTAGGGTAATTCATACTCATCCAAATGGATATTCTAATTTATCAGCTTTAGATTTATCGGCTTTATTAAAGCTTAAGTTAGATGCTGTTGTAGCTATTGGAGTTTATGATGGTAAGATAACAGACTATTCTCTTGGAATGATAACAATTACTAATGATTTATTAGATTATGAAGAAAATTTAAACTTATCTTTAAATGAATTACTTTCTATTAATATTTTAGATAAAATTCAACATATTGAGGGTTTAATAAAGGAAAGAGAAATAACTGAGGATCATGGAGAAAAGGCTATCTTAGTTGGAGCTGATAGTAAAGAGAGCTTAGAGGAATTAAAGGAATTAACAAAGGCTTGTGATATTCCAGTATTAGATATGGTATATCAAAGCAGAAGTAAAGTAGATCCAGCCTTCTATATAGGAAAAGGTAAGGTTTTTGAAATAGCATCATTAAGACAAAGCAAACATGCTAACTTAATTATATTTGATGATGAACTTTCAGGTTCTCAAGTTAGGAATCTAGAAGCGGCCTTAGGAGCAAAGGTTATAGATAGAACTACATTAATACTAGAGATATTTGCAAGAAGAGCTAGAAGTAAAGAAGCTAAGATCCAAGTAGAATTAGCTCAGCTTAAGTATAGAATGAGTAGATTGCAAGGCTTAGGTACTATGCTTTCAAGAACAGGTGGAGGAATAGGTACAAAGGGACCAGGAGAAAAGAAGTTAGAAACTGATAGAAGACATATTAAAGAAACTATTTATGATTTAAATGATGAATTAAAGAAAATTAAGAAGACTAGAGAAGTTCAAAGGGAAAAGAGAAATAAGGAAAGTATTCCTAAGGTTTCTTTAGTGGGATATACTAATGCAGGTAAATCAACTCTTAGAAATAAATTGTGTGATATTGCAGCTCAAAAAGAAGCACAAGGCAAGGAAAAGGTTTTTGAAGCTGATATGCTATTTGCTACATTAGATATTACTACTAGATCTATTATCTTAAAAAATAAGGGAGTTGTAACTATAACAGATACAGTAGGATTTGTTAGAAAACTACCTCATGATTTAGTCGAAGCTTTTAAGTCTACATTGGAAGAAGTGATTTATTCAGATCTTTTATGCCATGTTGTAGATGCATCTTCAGATAATGCATTAGAACAAATTGAAGCTGTAGAAGTAGTGCTTCAAGAATTAGGAGCTAAGGATAAGGATACTATTTTAGTTTTAAATAAAATAGATATGGTTTCAGAAGAAAATTTAGATTCTATAAGAGAATCTACTAAAGAATATGAAACTATAGAAATATCTGCGAAGGAAGGTATAAACTTAGATGGATTATTATCTTTAATTGAAGAAAAACTTCCTTATAAAATGAAGAAATGTGAATATTTGATTCCTTATGATAGAAGTGATATAAATTCATATCTTCATAGAAATGGAAGAGTTTTAGAAGAGGAATATAGAGATAATGGTAGTTTTATGGTAGTAGAAGTTGATGATGAAAGTTATAATAAGTCAAAAGATTTTGTAATAAATATACTACAATAAAGTGATTTTAGAGGAACTAATCCAGGCACGTAGCAGTGCCTAGCTCCCATATTGAGAAGATGGGAGTATTAGCAATGGTGGCCATTGGATAAACAATAAGTGAAATAAAAACTGCAATGAAGGTTAGACTTTATTGCAGTTTTTTAATATAATAAATTGTAATAGTACAATTATTATAAGGTGGGATGGGGAATGGCAAAATCAGTAGCAGAATATCAAAATGCATATTTAGAAATAACTGAAATTTTAAAGAAGAATCCTAATGTTATTTCAATATTTGTTTTTGGTAGTATGGTTTCAGGTGATTTATGGGAAGGTTCAAATATAGATTTATTTGTAATATATAAAGATGGATTTAATAAGATAAGAGATATTTATTCAGAAGTTTTAGATATACCAGTACATATTAAATTTCTTAGTAAAGATAGTTTCAAAAATTATCTAAAATCTGCAGGGAAAAGAGATTTAATTAAAAATTATTTAATGTCTTCTAAACTAATATACTCGATAGATAATGAAATAAATGAGTTAAATCAACAAGTGTTGTATATGATAGATAAAGATAAGGGAAGATGGAATTTAACATACTTAGGAAACTTTTATAAGGAAGTTGGAATATGTAAAAAGTATTTAAGTAAGGGTAGCAGGTATACTGCTCATGAATTATTAATTAGAGCTCTGAATAATTTTTCAATGCTTTATTTAAGTATAAATGGATATACAGTTACTAAAGATTCATTAAATATGGCTTGCAATTTAAATGATGAATTGAATATTAGGGTTCAAAATCTTTTATATAAAGAAGTTACTGAAGAGAGTATAAAGTCCTTATTAAATTATATGGAAGGTTATTTAGAATTTAATATAATTAAGGCTGCCAAAGAAATGATTGATTTTATTAAAAAGGAAAATAAATACCTTAGTGCTTTTGAAATCGATAATAATAGTTATTTTGAAAACTTTAAGATTAAAACAGAGGAAATTTTAAAGGTTTTACATAATAATAATATTTTAGTTAAAGAAAAAAGAGAATTTAGAGATGAAAAAGGTATTTTATTATCAATGGAAAATGTTTATAGATATAAAGAGTAAATATTTTTGGGGGAATTATGAAAGAACTTTACAATATAGTCTTTGAAGAGGAAATTCCTAAATATATTCAAATAGCTAATTATATAAAAAAATTAATAGATGGTAAAAAGATAAAGGATGGAGAAAAACTTCCCACAATAAGAGCTTTAACAGATATGTTAGAAGTAAATAAGGTTACAATAGTAAATGCTTATAAAAAGCTAAAGTCTGATGGGTATGCTTATCAAAAGGTAGGTTCAGGTACTTATGCTAAGAAAAGAGAAGTTATCTCCTTATTTAATAGAGAGTATTCAAAAATAATTAAAAGTTTGACTTTAAAAAAATTAGAAGAAGTCATTGATTTTACAGGAGAGACTAACTCAGAAGTTTATTTTCCAGTAGCAGAATTTAAGAATGTTTTAAATGAAGTTTTAGATAGAGATGGAGCTAATGCTTTAATTGCAAAGGAAGCCTTAGGTTATGAAAATTTAAGAGAGACAATTAATAAATCTTTTTGGGATGAAGAATTAGATATAAGAAATCTTCTTATTGTCTCTGGAGCTCAGCAAGGTATAGATATAGCATCAAAAGCAATAGTAAATATAAATGATAATGTAATAGTGGAGAAGCCTACATATGGTGGAGCTATTTCTGTATTTAAATGGAGAAGAGCTAATATTTTTGAAGTAGGCTTAGAGGAAGATGGAATAGACTTAATAGCCTTTGAAGAAATTCTAAAAAAGAATAAAATTAGTTGTTTCTTTACTATGAGCTATTTTCATAATCCAACAGGAATTAGTTATAGTAAAGAAAAGAAACTTAAGATATTAGAACTAGCTAAAAAATATGACTTTTATATTATTGAAGACGATTATTTATCTGAACTTATTTATGATAATAATATTATACATGAACCTTTTAAAAAATTAGATAAATACGATAGAGTAATATATATAAAAAGTTTTTCAAAAATATTTTTACCAGGGATTAGACTGGGCTATATGGTTACACCAACATCCTTTAATGAAATTATTCAAAGGTCTAAGATTAATACAGATATTACTACTTCAAGTTTAATGCAAAGAGCTCTTGAATTATATATTAGTAAGGGATATTGGAAAGAAAATATAGACTTTCAAAGAAAAGAATATATTAAAAAATATAAATTAATGAAAAGTTTAATTGAAAATGAATTAAATGATTATATTAGATATATTGATCCAAAGGGAGGTTTATATTTTTATTTAGAAATTAAGAATAAGAATATTACATCTAAAGAATTATTTTATAAGTTAAGAAAAAGAGGAGTATATATAACTCCAGGCGCTATTTTCTTTAAGGATTCAGTTGATGGAGACTATTATTTTAGAATTAGCTTTTCACAAACTAGTGAGGAAAAAATTATTAAAGGATTTAAAATTATCAGGGAGGAACTGTCTTGAGTTATACTACAGTAAGAAATTATGGTGAAGATAGATTTATAGAAAAAAAGTCTGAATTTATAGGTTATGCTAAAAGATGTGAAAATGAAGAAGAAGCTAAGGCTTTTATTAATGAAATAAAAGCTATGCATAAACAAGCTACTCATAATTGCTATGCATATGTAATAGGTGAAAATATGGGTATCCAAAGGTATAGTGATGATGGAGAGCCACAAGGAACAGCAGGTATTCCTATATTAGAAGTTATGAAGAAAAGTAATGTAACTGATTGTGCAATAGTAGTAACTAGATATTATGGAGGAATACTACTAGGGGCAGGTGGATTAACTAGAGCATATACTAAAGGAGCCTCAATTGCCATTAAAGCAGCAAAGGTAGTTGAGAAGGTTAAGGGACAAAAGTTATTATTTACTATGGAATATGATATGCTTGGTAAAATTCAATATATATTTAATGAAAAAAACTGGCATATTGAAGATATAGAATATACTGATAAAGTAGTGCTAAGTACTATATCAGAAGTTTCTATTGTAGAAGAGATAGAAAAAGAAATAACAGAGGCTTCTAGTGGTAAGATTTTAATTAACAAAGAAGATGAGGATATTTACTTCAAAGAAGAAAACAGGCTCTATAAGGTTATATAATATATTTATTACTATTCAAGTGAATTTGATTCCCAAAGAGCTTGAAGCTTAGAATCACTTTATGTAGAAGATTTGTAATAAAAAAATAATTATGATATAATTCCACTTAGGTTAAAAATTTTAGATTAATGTTGGGAGGAATTAAAATGTCAGGACATTCGAAATGGCATAATATTCAAAATAAAAAAGGTAAAGTAGATGCAAAAAGAGGAAAAATCTTTACAAAGTTAGGTAAAGAAATAGTAATTGCAGTTAAAAATGGAGGCCCTGTTCCCGACAACAATCCAAAATTAAGAGATGTAATTGCTAAAGCAAAGGCTGCAAATATGCCTAATGACAATATAATGAGATCAATTAAAAAAGCTTCAGGTGAGCTATCAGCTGTAAACTATGAAAGCATTGTTTATGAAGGATATGGTCCATCAGGAGTTGCAGTTATAGTTGAAACTTTAACTGATAATAAAAATAGATCAGCAGGTAATGTAAGAAGTGCCTTTACTAAAGGTGGTGGAAACATGGGAGCAACAGGTTGTGTTAGCTTTATGTTCCAAGAAAAAGGTGAAATAGTAATAGAAAAAGAAGATAAAGACGAAGATGAAATAATGATGCTTGCTTTAGATGCCGGAGCAGAAGATTTTGTAGCTGAAGAAGAAGTATTTATAGTAACTACTACACCAGAAGACTTTGGTGCAGTAAGAGAAGCTTTAGAAGTAGAAGGATTAGAATTCTTAGAAGCAGCAGTTAAGATGATACCAGATACTTATACTGAACTAAATGAAGATGATGCTAAGAAGTTCCAAAAGATGTTAGACTTGCTTGATGATGACGATGATGTTCAAGAAGTGTACCACAATGCGGAATTCCCTGAAGGATGGGATGAGTAGGTTCTGAATGATTAAAAATACTAGCTTAGGGCTGAGTTTAGGCTTTGAAATTAGAATTAAATAAATTATTATAATCTAGGTTCGACTTAATGTCGAACCTTTTTTAATTACCAATACATATAAAAAGAAGGGGAATAATGTATTTGTATAGAAATGTATAGTGAGGGGGGGAATAAGATGATTATTAATAATAAGAAAACAAGAAATGCAATTATAAGTATAATGGGAGTTGGTATATTAATATTAGTAGGTTGCAATGGAACAGATAAGTCTGAAAAAATCACTGAAATTGATACACTAGTACAAGAGTATAAAACTGATAATTCTAAGCAAATAGATGTAATGACAGAACTTCATAAATTAAAAAAAGATGAAAATAAAAAAGTTGCAAATAAAGCTAAAGAATCATTAATTCTTATTGAAGACATATCAGTTAGCAAAACTGTATATGAAAGAGTAATAAAGAATACTGAAAATAAATCATTAAAAGATTTAAGTAAAGCTGAAAAGATGATGTACTCAACGCAATTAGAAGAAGTCAGTGAAGTTAGTGAGTACTATGAAGATGCACAAAAATTAATTTCTCAACTTGGTGGTGGAAGCAACAATTCAACTAACAATATTAATGATCCAATAGTGGTAATAGATAGATATACAAGGAACTCAGCTGCTGGACTTGGTGGGTTAGAAATTACTTTAACCAATACTAGTGGAATGGATATAGCTTATGCTTCTTTGGATATTTTAGAAGTAGATAAGAATGGAAATATAATAAATTCAGACTTGACTAATTCATCAGATTTATTTCTTAATAATGAAAAATTAACTATTAAAACAAATTTTGACTATCAATTAAGTAAAAGTGATTTAGAATTTAGAATAAGAGATGTAAGATATAAATAGAAGTAGGGTTCGTAGTAAAATCAACGGGTTCACTTTTGAGGGGCGATTTTAAAAATAACATTAAAATTCACTGATAAAATCACATAGTCTAAAACCATTTATTTTAAAGGATTTTAGACTATTTTTCTATAAAGTAATATACGTTTTCACATATAAAATCACATTCAATATAAAATTATATCGAACGTGATTTTATATGTGATTTTTTTTGTGTTCTTTATTTTGAAGACAATAGAACCTAAATATAAAAATTGCGTAAATGTTCAATGGCATATATCGAAGCTAAGCCAGGCTAATAATTTCTCAATACTCAAAATATACAAAGTATGAAGAAAGTGAAATAATTGATTTACTGATAGCAGATATTTTAGATGATGAATCATTAAAAGATATAATATATTTCAAATAATTAATAAATACGGAGTATATAAGAAAATTATGTTAATATAGTATTAATAGTACCGTATATATTCCTAACATAAAAATAAAAATAAAAATGGGAGGAAAATAAATGAAGAAGAGTAAATGGAAACTAGTTGCATTTTCATTATCAGCAATGTTAATAATCGGAGCGTTGGTCTTTTTTAAATTTTATTATCAAAGCGAAAATCTAAGATACTCACAAGAGTATGTAGGACAACAAGGAAGCATTGATAAAGAAGCCTTTTTAGAGAAGGGAAAAGAGTTTGAAATAGGTGTTAATAAAGATGGGTACGCAGTATTTAAAACACCATCAAAAGCATTAAAAAAACTTAAAACTGATTACAAGGGAGGATTATTAGTTATTCAAAAAGAAAATAACTTATTACCAATAAATCAGTTTAATTATAAATCATACAAAACATACGGGTGGCAAATTACTAGTGGTTCAGAAGAAGAACGAAAAGAAGCAAGCTTTATAACTTCATTTCTTGATATTTACGAAAATAGCTTCAATAAAACAAAGTAAAACATTCATATTTATGCTACAAATAGTTAAGAGCAATCAAAATGATTGCTCTTTTTTATTATTATTTTAGTTGTGAATTTTATTGTGAAAACCTATGTGATTTCTAAGGCTAAGAACTTTTTTGCCCCTGAAAAGTGAAACAGTTCGTAGTAAAATACGAGCCTTTTTATTTAAGGTTAAAGCTTTAAAATTACGTATAAAATTG
>OGSQ01000609.1_pt1 | contig 10376 bp, 11 predicted proteins | sample 1573921 | NCBI WGS metagenome assembly OGSQ01 (sample SAMN03295832, study PRJEB24534) | human gut metagenome | isolation source: fecal sample 7 from infant 4 | host: Homo sapiens | place: USA: Pittsburgh, PA | collected 2014-07 | reverse complement strand
AAAAGTATATTTATTAGCATTCGCTTCGATTTTTGTACCATCAATAAATATATTTTTATATGCTATTTCATCCATTTCACCTAACTTCATTACTAATTGACAAAATAGATTATCAATACATTTTTCTAAATGATTTACTCTGAATCTTGCAATTGTATTATGATCCGGAGCCTTTTGCCCCTGCAAAAGCCATATAAAGTTTATGTCACGAGTACATGCTGTTTCAATTTCTCTACTAGAATATAACTTATTCATATATGCATAAACTATAATTCTAAATAAGATGACAGGATTAACTGCTGGATTTCTACCTAATGTAGAGTATGTTTCATATAATTTTCTATAATTTAATTCCTCCGTAACTTCAAATAGCAGTCTTACTGAATCATCTTCTCTTGGTATAAAAGTAGCCTGTATAGGGAAACCTATTTGATGCATAGGTATCACATTTTTATTAAATGTTTTCATAATGATATTATTATGCGCAAAAAAGGAAGTTCAAATACGAACTTCCTTTTTTTAATCGGCTAGTATCAAAATTTATTTTGATACAGCCCCTTTTTCTTATAAATAAAATTATCCTTACTTAATTTATGAAAGGTATTACCATCAATTTATAAATTTTACTTGAAATAAAAATTGCAAATTTATTGACAATAATATAAGTGAGATATATAATATCTATAAATTAAAACAAGAATTTGTATTTTACTCGTATATCCTCTGAATATGGCAGAGAGTATCTACCGGGAACCTTAAATTTCCGACTATGAGTGATTTTGATATACTTAAGCTATATTTATTATATAGTTTTATAGGCATATTAACTTCACTTAGAAGCTTAGTATGTCTATTTTTATACATAAAAATAGAGTTTAAAGAGAATTTTTTATTTCACATAAATATAAAAATGAAGGAAAAAAATTATTTTAAGGGGGAAACACAATGGCAACAATTATAAAGACAGCTTATACTTTTGATGACGTATTATTAGTACCAAATAAATCTGAGGTTTTACCTAATGAAGTTAGCTTAAAGACTAAATTAACAAAGAAGATAACATTAAATATACCTTTAATGAGTGCAAGTATGGATACAGTAACAGAATCAAAGATGGCAATTGCTATAGCTAGAGAAGGTGGAATTGGTATAATCCATAAGAATATGACTATAGAAGAGCAAGCTAAGGAAGTTGATAAAGTTAAGAGACAAGAAAATGGAATTATTACAGATCCAATTTTCTTATCAGAAGGACATACAATAAGAGAAGCTCAAGAACTTATGGCTCAATATAGAATTTCTGGTGTACCAATAACAAGAGGAACTAAGCTAGTTGGAATAATTACTAATAGAGATATAGTTTTTGAAACAGATTTTGATAGACCAGTTTCAGGAGTTATGACTAAGAGTCCACTTGTAACTTCAAAGGAAGGAACAACTTTACAAGAAGCCCTTGAAATATTAAAGAAACATAAAATAGAAAAATTACCATTAGTAGATGATGAAGATAACCTAAAGGGATTAATAACTATTAAGGATATAGAAAAAGCAAAGGCATATCCAAATGCAGCAAAGGATTATCAAGGAAGATTATTATGTGGAGCATCAGTTGGAATTACTAAGGATATGATGGAAAGAGTAGATGCTTTAGTAAAGGCTAAGGTTGATGTTATTACATTAGATACAGCTCATGGACATTCAAAGGGAGTTATTGATGGAGTAAGAAAGATAAAAGCTAAATATCCAGAACTTCAAATTATAGCTGGTAATGTAGCAACAGCAGAAGCTACAAGAGATTTAATTGAAGCAGGAGCAGATTGTGTTAAGGTTGGTATAGGACCTGGATCAATTTGTACAACAAGAATAGTAGCAGGTGTTGGAGTTCCTCAATTAACAGCAGTTATGGACTGTGCTGAAGAAGGAAGAAAGCATGGAATTCCAGTAATTGCTGATGGTGGTTTAAAATATTCAGGAGATATAGTTAAGGCTTTAGCTGCTGGAGCATCAGTAGCAATGATGGGATCTATGTTTGCAGGATGTGATGAAGCACCAGGAGAAACAGAAATATACGAAGGAAGAAGATATAAGGTATATAGAGGAATGGGTTCCCTTGGAGCTATGGAAAAGGGATCAAGCGATAGATACTTCCAAAATGGAACTAAGAAGTTCGTACCAGAAGGTGTTGAAGGAAGAGTTGCTTATAGAGGATACTTAGCAGATACTATATATCAATTATTAGGTGGAATTAGATCAGGAATGGGATACTTAGGAGCACCAGATTTAGAAGAATTATATAAAAATTCTAAGTTTGTAGTTCAAACTGCATCAGGTATAAGAGAAAGTCATCCACATGATATAAATATGACTAAGGAAGCACCAAATTACAGCAAATAATTGCTATAATTTTTTCATTCTTTAATGTTAATAGTAGTAAGAAATACTAAGTGAGTTTATAATAGAAGTAGAAAATTTGGGGTGGAGGTAACCTATGAAGAAAGAATTAGTTTTAGTTATTGACTTTGGTGGTCAATATAATCAATTAATAGCTAGAAGAGTTAGAGAATGTGGAGTTTATTGTGAAGTTCATCCTCATACTTTAAGTGTTGATAAAATAAAAGAAATGAATCCAAAGGGAATAATATTTACAGGAGGCCCAAATAGCGTATATGGAGAAGACTCTCCTTTATGTGAAAAAAGCTTATTTGAAGCAGGAATTCCTATACTTGGAATTTGCTATGGTTCTCAATTAATGGCTCATATGCTTGGTGGAAAGGTTGCAACTGCTCCAGTAAGTGAATATGGTAAAACAAAGGTTGATGTAGATGTAGATTCTAAGCTTTTTGAAGGGGTATCACCATCTACAATTTGCTGGATGAGTCATACAGATTACATAGAAAAAGCACCAGAAGGCTTTAAGGTAATAGCTAATACGCCAGTATGTCCAGTGGCTGCTATGGAGAATGAAGAAAAAAATCTTTATGCAGTTCAATATCATCCAGAAGTTATGCATACACAAGAAGGAACTAAGATGATATCAAACTTCTTATATAATGTTTGTAAATGCTCTGGAGATTGGAAAATGGACTCATTTGTTGAAAAGACAATTGAAGAAGTTCGTAAAAAGGTTGGTAATGGTAAGGTATTATGTGCATTATCAGGTGGTGTTGATTCATCAGTTGCAGCAGTATTACTTTCAAAGGCAGTTGGAAGCCAATTAACATGTGTATTTGTTGATCATGGCTTACTTCGTAAAAATGAAGGGGATGAAGTTGAAGAAGTATTTGGACCAAATGGACAATATGACTTAAACTTTATTAGAGTAAATGCTCAAGAAAGATTCTATGAAAAATTAAAAGGTATAGAAGAACCAGAAGAAAAGAGAAAAATAATAGGTGAAGAGTTTATTAGAGTATTTGAAGAAGAAGCTAAGAAAATTGGAACTGTAGATTTCTTGGTACAAGGAACTATTTATCCAGATGTAATTGAAAGTGGTCTTGGAAAATCAGCAGTTATAAAATCACATCATAATGTTGGAGGACTTCCAGACTATGTAGATTTTAAAGAAATAATAGAACCATTAAGATTATTATTTAAAGATGAAGTGCGTAAGGCAGGTTTAGAACTTGGAATACCTGAAAAGCTAGTATTCAGACAACCATTCCCAGGACCAGGACTTGGAATACGTATAATTGGTGAAGTAACAGCAGAAAAAGTTAAGATAGTTCAAGAAGCAGATGCAATTTATAGAGAAGAAATTGCAAAGGCTGGTATTGATAAAGAAATAGGTCAATACTTTGCAGCACTTACTAACATGAGATCAGTAGGTGTAATGGGAGATGAAAGAACTTATGATTACGCTATAGCACTTAGAGCAGTAACTACAAGTGATTTCATGACAGCTGAATCAGCTGACCTTCCATGGGAAGTACTTGGAAAAGTAACAACTAGAATAGTAAATGAAGTTAAAGGTGTAAATAGAGTACTATATGATTGTACAGGAAAACCACCAGCAACTATAGAGTTTGAATAATATATATTATCGTAGGCTATATTTAAATGCCTACGATTTTTTTATAGTCTATATAATAAGTAAATGCTATAATTAGACAATAAGTTGAATTAAATCTATTTAATGTAAAAGTTAATTACAGCTATAGTAATATGATTAACATGATAGGACGTGAAAAAATGATTATTAAAACAAAAAGGCTTTTTATAAGAGAAATGAAGGCAGAAGACTGGAAGGATATGAAAAATATTGCAATTGATTTTGCACAATCAGAATATATAATATATGACCAGCCATTTCCTCTAGAAGATATTAAAGTTATGGAGTTAACAAAACGATTTGCAGATTCACATCTGTTTTTTGCTGTCTTTTTAGAGGATACATCGGATATGATAGGTTATGTTTGTTTTTATAATAATGATGGTAATTATGATTTGGGATATTGCTTTCATTCTGATTATAAAGGCAATGGTTATGCATTTGAGAGTTGCTTAGAAGTCATTAAATATATGGAACACAATCACAAAGTAAAAAGTTTTACTGCAGGAACAGCACTTAAAAACATTCCATCTTGTAATCTTCTAAAGAAGCTTGGATTTGTTTTAAGTAAAACAGAAACTTTGGCTTTTCATAAGGATGAAAATGGATTTGATATTGCATTTGAAGGGGGACACTTTATTAGACTTAATAAATAAACTGCTAATTAGTTGGAAGAAGAAACAATAGCATTGGCAGATTTACAGGAAAACCACCAGCAACTATTGAATTTTAACAATGTTATATATCATTCCAACTTGGTAGTGGCATATTATTTTTGATTGCCTCATTTACTAAAGAATAGTAATGTACCTTTTTTTGGATATGTTCAAGTCCATCCTCTAAATCTTTTATGGCTGCTTTTGTTTTTTCTTCTTGAGATTTCATTAATAAGAGGATTTTATCTGAATTAGATAGGATATCTTTTTCATAAGCAAAAAAAGCTTTTATTTCAGATAATGGAAGTAATGATTTTTTGAAACAATCTATGGCATACAAACGATCAATATGTGAACTGTTGTAAACTCTTCTATAGTCATTTATATGTTCTACATTTTCTAATAATCCAATTTTTTCATAATAACGTATTGTTGATGCTGGTAAATGAAACATTTTTGATAGTTCTGTAATCGAATAAGACATATAATTTTTAATCCTCCAAAAAAAACTTGAGTTGAAGTTAACTTCAAGTTGTATAATATAATTATACTATAATATAACTATGGAGGGGTACAATGGAAAATTTTAATTTTTTTGCACCAACATTTTTTGCTTTTGGCAAGGGTCGTGAAAACGATTGTGGAGAGTTGGTAAAGAGATTTGGTGGCAGTAAGGTATTAATTCATTATGGTGGAGGTTCTGTTGTGCGTTCAGGCTTGCTTAACAGGGTAAAGGAATCCCTTAAAAAAGCTTCTATTGAATTTGTAGAGCTTGGTGGGGTTATGCCTAATCCAAGAAGTGGGCTTGTTTATGAAGGAATAGAACTTAGTAAAAAAGAGAATGTAGATTTTATTCTTGCAGTTGGAGGTGGAAGCACCATTGATTCAGCCAAAGCAATTGCTTCAGGTGTAGTATATGATGGAGATTTTTGGGATTTCTATCAGGGCAAGAGGATTGAAGAAGCACTTCCTGTTGGAACAATTCTTACAATAGCAGCTGCAGGTTCTGAAGGATCACCAGATTCAGTAATTACTAATGAAGATGGAATGATTAAAAGAGGTGCATCAGGAGATGCAATTCGTCCAAAGTTTTCAATACTAAATCCAGAGCTTACGGAGACGCTTCCTGCATATCAGACTGCCTGCGGTATTACAGATATTATTGCACATTTATATGAGCGTTATTTGACAAATTCTAAAGATGTAGAGGTTACAGATCGTTTGATTGAATCACTTATTCTTACAATGAAAACAGAGGCTCCTAAGGTAATGGCTAATCTTGAAGATTATGAGGCAAGAGCCAACATTATGTGGGCAGGAATGGTTGCTCATAATAATATCGTTGGAGTTGGTCGTTCTCAAGACTGGACTAGTCATCAGATTGAGCATGAGTTATCTGCATTATATGATTGTGCACATGGTGCTGGACTTGCAGTTACAATGCCAGCAGTATTTACTTATAATATGTCTCATGATGTTATGAGATTTGCACAGATAGCTGTCAGAGTATGGGGCTGCCAAATGGATTTTTCTCATCCTGAAAGAACAGCAAAAGAAGGAATTGAAGCTCTTCGCAGTTTCTTAATATCTATAGGAATGCCAAAGAATTTTGAGGAACTTGGAGCTAAGGAAAATGATATTGAAAAACTTGCATATACCTGTTGTTACGGTAAAGGTAATGAGGGTGGTCAAATTGGTGGTTTTGTACCACTAAAACAAAAGGATGTAGAAGCAATTTACAGACTTATGCTTTAGAAAATAATAAGGAGATGGATAACTATGCAAACAATTAATATAACAAATGGACCTGATAATGCATCAAGACTAATCCTTGGATGCATGCGTATGCCTGCACTTTCTATAGAAGATGCAGCTAAGATGATTCAGACAGCACATGATTTGGGAATTAATTTTATTGATCATGCTACCTGCTATGGTGATGGAGAAGCAGAAAAGCGATTTGGTGACGCAATAGCCCTTACAGGGGTAAAACGTGAAGATTTAATCATTCAGTCTAAGTGTGGATTAAGATTTGATAAACAGATATTTGACTGGAGAAAGTCTAATATTATTGAAAGTGTTGATGGAATACTGAAGAGACTAAAAATGGAGTATCTGGATATTCTATTATTGCATAGACCAGATTTACTCTATGATCCAGAACAAGTTGCAGAGGCATTTGATGAACTTGAGGCTTCAGGAAAGGTTCGTCATTTTGGTGTCAGCAATACCATGCCTATGCAGATAGAACTTTTAAAGAAATATGTAAAGCAGCCCCTTAAGATTAATCAGTTACAGCTTTCCTTGGAGCAGTCACAATTAATTGATCAGGATCTATATATGAATAACAAAACAACTGATATGTCAGTTATGCGTGATGGCGGAGCACTTGATTACTGTCGTCTAAATGATATTACAATTCAGGCATGGTCCCCACTTCAATATGGAATGTTTAAGGGCGTGTTTATAGATAATCCAGATTTCCCTGAAATGAATAAGGTACTTGGCGAGTTAGCTGATCAGTATAATGTTACAAAGGCAGCAATAGCAATCGCATGGATTCTTCGCCATCCAGCAAAAATGCAGGTAATCGCAGGTACAATGAATCCAGTTCATCTCACTGAAATGGCAGAGGCTTGTGAAGTTAGTCTTACCCATGAGGAGTGGTATCGTTTATATCTTTCTTCTGGAAAATTTTTACCATAATAAAGAGCTGATTAGTTATAGAGGGCTTAAACGCCCTCTTTTTTTACAGTATACAAAAGAATATAATATAAATATATTCATTTTTAAAAGAAAGGTGTTGGCATTGGCATGATAAACAGTTTCATTAAGGAAAGAACTGAAATTGGCGAAGGAATGGTGGCAAAGGTATATTCATGGAATGGATTTGCTTATAAATGCTTTCATGATGGATATCCAAAAGAATGGATCGATTATGAATATAGCCAACAAAATGAAGTATGCAAAAGTGGACTTCCCATACCGCATTATTATGAATCTGAGTTCCAGGGTACCATAAAGATGGATTTAATTTGTGGTTGCTCAATGTTTGAAAAAATAAAATCCTTGGGGAAGGATGTTGTAATGGATGATTTTATTACATGGTTTAAGAAAATTCATGAAATAAAGCATCTCAAACTTCATCATGTTACCAAGTATTTAGGTAAGCAAATTGATTCAGCATCAATATCTGAAGAAGAAAAAATATATACAAAACAATGTCTATTAGAAGTAGAAAAAGAAGATGTGGAAGATGAAGGACTCTGTCACATGGATTATCATACATTGAATGTCATGTACGAAAATGACAACATCAGAATTATAGATTGGGTAAATGCCAAGAATGGGAAACCAATTTGGGATTATGCTCGAACTTATGTAATTTTTTATGAATATGCTGCAGGACTAAAGAGAAATTACATGAAAAGGGTATTAGCTCTTGAAGGTTATTCTGAGGAATTATTTATGAAAGCTGTGTTTGTTAGTGCAATTTGCAGGCTAACTGAACATGATACGAAACGAGTTAGACAGCTAATTAAGTTACTATCATAGAATGGAAAGAATGCTTTCTACCAAGCTATTCATTCAAAAGAATATCAGGATATGTTAGATGTATATAGAAAGTTAGGTTTTGTTGATACATATGATGTTCAAGAAGAAGAGGGGATAAGGTACATCCCTATGTGTCGCACTCTTTGATAAATTTAAATAAAATATAGAAATTTGAAAATATGGAGTTTATATTAATATAGAAGAGACTATAATGAATAATTATTTATTATAGTCTCTTTTAGCTTTATGAAAATATAAAAAGTAAAAATTATATAGTAAATTGTATTACTTATTGAATAATATAGGCTTTATTTATGTAGTGGGAAGAAAAAATGCAGGCTCATGTCTTCTAACATAATCTCTTTCTAACATTTTAACATGAGAGATAAATCCTTCATCATCAAAATACTTTGCTTTAGTATGGCATATCTTAACGCAACATTGACACTTAATACAAGTTCCAGGAACAAGAGTATTATCAACAAAATCAATTGCTGACATTGGACACGCTTTTGCACAGGCACCACAATTATCACAGAGTTCCTTATGAGTTTTTGGCTTAGCCCTTAAGAAATTTACAGGAGTATTATCTATTCCCAATGGAGTATAGTAAGTAACAGCTGGATGTTCACCTGGTACTTCAATTTGTACTAGATTTTCGTTATTTAAAATATACTCTGAAGCATTTTTACAAAAGGAGTCAATTTGTTCTAAGTCCTTTTCATCTGGGCGACCAGTACCAATATTTGATGAAAAGGCATGAACACTTGCTATAGCAGAAGCTGAAAAAGGAATGAAGCCATTAGAAGAAAGAATATCAGTAAGTTCAGAAAGAGCATTATCAAAGCTTCTGTTTCCAAAAACAACAATAGGAATTGCAGGGGTGTTTGTCCCAGAAAAAGCAGTTGAAATATAAGGCAACATTTTATTAGGAATTCTACCTGCATAAACACATGAAGCAAAGATAACTAACTCGTTAGGACCAAAGGAATGAGTTTTTTCTCTATTCTTAGGCCTAGTATAGTCTACATAATCTAGAGGCACTTGTAATACCTCTTGTACATTTTTAGCAATCCTTTTAATTACTTTTCTTGTATTTCCAGTAGCACTATAATATATAGCAGTTATATGAGTGATTTCCATAAGATACTCCTTTCTATAGAGAAATAAACTGCATTTTAAAACAAGTCTTTTATTAATTTATTTGTTAAATTCTCTATAATTTAATTGTTTACATACATTATAACAATGAGAAAATATGTGGTCAAATAATGGATGGCTTGAATGTAAAAATAAGGATTGGTATAATTTATATAAGGGGTTTGTAAAAATTTTTAGTAATAATCTATGTTTTATTAAAAAAGACTTATTTGAGAAAAATCTAAAGATGAAATAATGAAATAGAAATAATCTTGGTATAAATATTGATTGGGGGTAAGAGAAAAATGAATGAAAAGGTTTTAGTATCGTATTTTAGTGCAAGTGGTGTAACAGAAGGTTTAGCAAAATCACTTGCTGAGGTAATAGGCGCAGACATTTATAAAATAAACCCTGAAGTACCTTATACTCGTAAGGATTTAGATTGGAACAATAAAAAAAGTCGTAGTAGCATAGAAATGAGCAATCCTACTTCACGTCCCAAAATTGCAGATATAGATGCCAAAATTGCAGATTATGATGTAGTTTTTTTAGGATTTCCTGTATGGTGGTATGTTGCACCAACAATTATCAATACATTTTTAGAAAGTTATAATTTTAATGGGAAGATAGTTATTCCTTTTGCAAGTTCTGGTGGAAGTGGCATTGAAAATTGTGAGAGAAATCTAAGAAAACAATATCCTAATATAGCATGGAAGGAAGGAAAACTTCTTAATGGAAGACAAACTAAAGAGAAATTATCATCATGGGCTAATACTTTAGGAATATAGGCATAATTTAATATATTAGATAAGATGAAAAAATTAATAATTAATTTAAAGAAAGCATGTAAGCGTAAGATTACTATATAATAAGGAAGGGGCTGTCTCGTAAATGATTTTTTATCATTTACGTAGACGGTCCTTTTTTTATTATTTATACATGATTATTTTTAATTTTTATGGTAATGATTGCTATTT
>OGSQ01000603.1_pt1 | contig 10611 bp, 6 predicted proteins | sample 1573921 | NCBI WGS metagenome assembly OGSQ01 (sample SAMN03295832, study PRJEB24534) | human gut metagenome | isolation source: fecal sample 7 from infant 4 | host: Homo sapiens | place: USA: Pittsburgh, PA | collected 2014-07 | reverse complement strand
AATTCTTTTTTTTAATTATAATTTCTTTTATTGTAATTAATAAATATTGATAACACTCAAGTTTAAACAATTTTGCTAAAGATATATAAACTACTGCTCCAAGAGAAACTTGAATTAATAACGTTATATACGGAGATAACTTAAAAAGCAGTATGCTATATGACGCTATTCCCATTATTATTGCTAATATTAATGATGGCATAATATCCTTAACTTGTTCTTTATAACTATAATTTAAAAGTTTAGAATTAGGATACGCATTAATAAACGAAGATAATATTCCTGATAGTAGCCCTCCTAAAGCTATTGCATATACTCCAAAAGACATAGAAATAATTAAAATTATTACTCCAACTACTTTCTTTGTTACTTCTAGTTTCAAATATATATCACTATGCCCTAAAGCATTTATAGCTTGCAAATTAGCTGTATGTATTGGCCACAAAGCATACGTTAAACAGAAAACTTGCATAAAAGGTACACATGGTAACCATTTATCAGTTAAAATAATCTTTATTAAAGGTTCACCAATTACTGCTAAGCCAATCATAATAGGAAATAGAAAAAATGAGCTTGTTACTATTGATCTCCTTACCAATTCCTTAACTCTATTTTTGTTATCCTGTTCTTCTGAAAGAGTTGGTAACATAACAGATTGTATAGATCCATTTATATTAGATACTATCACCTGTGGAAATTGTTCTCCCCTACTGTAAAAAGCTAATGTATTAGGTGTATACATTTTTCCAACAATAAGGCTACGTAAATTCATATATAAAGTATCTATAAGAGATGATACAAGAAGCTTCCATCCATACGAAAACAATCTTCCTACCCTACTAAATGAGAATGCTAACTTAGGTCTCCATTTCAAAGTAAACCAAAGTATAATTGTAATTGAAATCTGATTAAGTAATTGTTGTGCTACTAAAGCCCATACACCAAAGCCTAAATAAGCTAATATAATTCCAATTGTTCCAGAAATAATCATTGATAGAACACTACTTAAAAATAGTTTTCTAAACTGCATAGTTCTTGAAATAATTGCATTTTGTATGGAATTAAATGCTCCAAAAAATAATATTATTGATAGAACTCTTAAAACAGGTACGAGTTGTATAATTCTATAAAAATCAGCGATTGTCGGTGCTGATATAAATAGAAATATATATATTAATAATGCAACAAATATGCTTATATATAAAACTGAAGAAAAGTCATCTTCATCCGCATTTTTTTTCTGAATTAATGCAGTATTAAAGCCGCTTTGAATAAAAACGTTAGCTAATGCTACAAAAACAGTTATCAGAGAAATTATTCCATAATCATTTGGAGTAAGAAGCCTAGCTAATATAATTTGAAGTATAAATTGTACCCCCTGAACTCCACCTCTCTCCATTAACTTCCAAAGTAAAGAATTGATAACAACATTTTTTTTATTTTCTTTTTCCATATTATTTTATCCTCATCAAAATATTATGTTTAATCCATTTAAACTTTCTTAAGATTATATAAAATATAGGCACTCCATATTTTATCTTCTCTTTAGGTGATAAAGTTCCAAAAACTTCCTTATATATCTTTCTATTTGAATTTTTCAAATCTTTTATTTTTTTTAAATCACCTCTTAATAAATATACATCCATTTCTAATAATAATGTTTTTTTATTAATAGATTTATTATATCTAAATTCTGTGTATTCATTTATATCATTTAATAATTTTATTATATTTTTTCTATGCCTTACAATTTTTTCTTTGGAATCAGCGTCCGTCTCCATTTTTTTTGTCCAAGAGTTTTCACTAAGATATCTATATACAGACATTGATTCATTTAAATAGTATGCGTACTTATTCATTGATGTATATATTTGCAATGGATAATCCCCAACAGAACATTCCAAATAAAAATCCGGGGGATTTTCCATCAAATTCCTTCTATATAAAATTGTATTAGTTGATATAAACCCACCATCACCTAATATTATATCATCTGTTGATGAAATACAGTTTTTATTATAAACTCTGATTTCATTAATGATTTTATTATCTGATTCCATTTTAAAAGCATGAAAGCACATACCACAGTCCGGATTATTTTCCATATAATCTACCTGCTTTTGTAGTTTATTAGGGTCAGTCCAATAATCATCACCTTCACAAATAGCTATATATTTACCTTTTGCTCTAGACACGTTAAATCTATATGAAACTTTTCCACCTTTAGAATATTGATTTTCTTTTTGAAGAATAGGTTTTATCAAATCAGGATATTGTTTTTGATATTCTATTATTATATCTTGAGTTTTATCTGTTGAGGCATCATCATGAATTAGTATCTCGTATTTGAAGTTAGTTTTTTGCATTAAAAAGCCTTCTATTGCTTTTCTTATGTATTTCTCATGGTTATAAGTAATACAATCAATACTAACTAAAATTTCTTCCATATTAGTACTCCTATCTTTATTATCTATCATATATATATTGTCTTTAACTTTAGAAATCCTAAACATTATATTAAAGAAATTTATAAATATATTATAAAGTATTTATTATAGACTATCTCAATCTATAAAAATGCTAAACTATAATCTTTTTTATTTATCTATTAAAGAAATATAATTATTAACTACATTTTTTATATTAAATTTTTCAATACATTCTTCTCCGTTTAATGGATATTTAATTAAAGCATTGTTCATTACTCTAATTAATTCGTCAATGTTTCCTTCTGAGACTAAGAATTCTTTATATTCCTCTGTCAAAATCTCTCTTGGTCCATAGTTACAATCAATACTAACTACCTTGCAACCACATGCTAAAGCTTCTGCGATAACAAGTGAAAAAGCCTCATATTTAGAAGTAGAGACTAGTAGGTCTGCATTTGCCATCCATTTGTACACATTTTTTTCCCAACCAATAAATTGCACAAATTCATCGACTCCCATTTTTGCACATAATAATTCTAAATTAGCCCTTTCACTTCCTTCTCCTATAATTATTAAATTATAGTTCTTATAGAACTTACCTTGTTTATACGCCTTAATTAATAGCTCTGGATCTTTTATTTTTTCAAGCCTTCCACAAAACATTATGTATTTTCTATTATAATTAATTATTTCATTTTTTAAATCCATAATCATTTCAATATTTATAGGGCAATATATTGTTGTAATATATTTTGGTTTAACATAATACCTATCTATCAACTCTTTACTTACACCATTAGAAACTGTTACTATTTTCCTATTATTATATGTAAACCTTAAAATGTATTTTAAAAGACCTTTAGCATTTTCTTCATACATTGAATAAACACCATGAATAACATAAAAATTGTTCTTGCTATATTTTGATAGTCTGCATATAAAATCAGAAAATGGAAGATGAGATGTCATTAAATCAATCTCTTCATTACGATTTAAAGAATCTATAACTCTATTCAATTTAAATACACTAATAATTACACTTAAAATTCTATTATATTTTTTAGTATCTAAATTAATTATATTTATTTTTTTATTAAGTTCATAATCAATTTCATTATCGAACAAAATTATTGTAACTTGGTGATTATATTCAATCATTTTATTTGCAATATTAGCTATAACCCGCTCAGCTCCACCTTTTCCAAGTGAGTTAGCTATTAAAAGAATGTTTTTACTACCATTCTTGTCTTTTGTCAATCTAGGATTATTATGTTTTTCAAACATTATAGGTAGTAAGCCAATCATAAAGGCAAATAATAATAGATATCCCAATTCATAAGTTAGAGAAAAAATTAAAAATACTAAGTATAAAAACTTTCCATAATAATCAACTTTATTTATAATTATTACTGAAATAATTATAAATAATACAAGTCCTATTATCCCAGTTTCCGATAACAATTGAAATATTGTACTATGTGCTTGAACATACCATCCGTTTGGATAAGTTTCAAACATACTTCTAAAGCTAGTGATCCCATTACCTATTATAGGACTTTTTTCAAACAAAGTACTGGCTGCTCTCCACATAACTAATCTAGTATTCATTGTTACTAATCCAAATGAATAGTTAACAAAATCTAATATTTTTAGTAACAAATAAGGTCCAATCAACAAAAATACAGTTCCAATATTCACTAATCTCTCACAAATATTTTTATTATATCTATTAAATATTCTTATAGCTAATACTATTGCTAAAGATGCCATTACTCCTATTAATATAGTTCTAGATGAAGAAATACAATACCCTAATATTGAAATTAACACTAAAGATGTTTTCCACCATTTATCTTTAATAAACTTCATACATACTGTAATAATTATTATCATAAACATGCTAGCATAATTAGGATCTTGTGCATATCCAGCTATTCTTATATTTTGTCCAAAAAAATTAAAATGCTCTTCTCCTGTATAATAGCCTTTATAATTTCCACCCATTATATTTTTAAGTTCGATTCCATTCCAGATAAAAATCATACTTATAATAAGCAAAACCCCTGATATTATAATAAAATTCTTTATGAAATCATTATTTAAATCTTTCCTATACAAATAAAACACTAGTATTGATAAAAAGTTAGAAATATTTAATATAATCATATTCATAAAATCAGACATATTAATTATAAGACCATTATTTAACCATCTTACATTAACAAACATAATATATAAGTAAAATATCGAAATTATTATTAATAAATTACTTATTTTAATTGCTTTTATTTTTTCATCTTTAGATTTGTATAATCTATACATTCCATCTCCTATTAAAATAATAGCTAGTAAAACCTGTATATACCTCAAATCTATTCCAAAAGGTAAAAATTCCCTATTAAACATTGATATAACAAAAATAAATATAAAACTATTCAGCAAATATTTTTTTATATTTTCGCATTTGTTCATAATATTCCCCTAACATAATTCTTCTATATTTTTTATAGCTACATTATAATCAAATATACTCTCTCTCTCTTTAACCTTAGACAAATAATCTTCGTAAAGCTTTTTATCTAATAATATTCTCTTCATTCCTTCATAAAGTGAATCTTCGTTATTATCAACTACTAATCCATATTCATTATTTTCTCCTAATAGTTCATGCATTCCTGAACAATTAACTGTAACTATTGGCTTTCCTAAAATTACTGCTTCACTTGCTACCGTGCTAAAACCTTCAGCTCTTGAAGAGCATACAAATGAATCTGATAACTTAATATATTTGTAGGGATTTTCTTTGAATCCTAATAATTTTATGCTATCAGAAAGATTATTTTCTTCTATATATTGTTCTAATAAAGGTCTTTTGTTTCCTTCACCAACTATCCATAGTTCATAATCTAATCCTTCTTTAATTAACCTATTATGAACTCTAAGTAATCTATCATACCCCTTTTGTGTTACTAGTCTACCAACAGTACAGAACACAAATTTATTTGGCTTTATTAAGTCTATTACTTCTTCTTTAGACTTTTTAATAATATCATTCTTATCAACTGGATTATATTTTATTTCAACTTTATTTGTATCATAATTAAATTTCTTAATAAATTGATCTCTTACATTTTTAGAGACGCATATAATTTTATCAAAATTTTCATAGCACTTACGTTCAGAATTCAAGTTTGTAAATACAGCTTCTGATTTTTTGTGATTAATCATATCCACATGTATCCAAGATATTTTTTTTGAATTTTTATTTGAAGATCCGTTAATTATTTTAGCACATATTCCTTCTAGGAATGCTATTTCCACATCATATTTCTCTCTTATCATTAATTTATAAAATAACTTTACCGGCATAAACTTCCACATAATTGTGTACAACTTAGCTATAAATTGAACTTTAGGATCATATTTAGATAATAGATTTCCTGGTTCCTTAGCTTTAGCCTTATTCTTCTTTTTAAACGGTAAATTAAAAATATATTTATATTTAACAGTATCATCTATATGTGTTCTAAATACACCTGTATTTACTACAGTCATTATTGTAACATCAAATTTTTCCTTATCCATGCCATTAGCTATATTTACCAATATTTTTTCGGCTCCTCCAGCTCCTAACGCATGTATTAAAAATAAAACTTTCTTCTTCATAGTTCACCTCTGCAAATACTTACATTGCTCCTTCTTTTTTAATAACACTAACAAAAGTCTTAAATATAATCTTTATATCCATTAATAAAGATCTATTTTTAACATAATACATATCCATTTGTACTCTTTCCTCATAGGTTGTATCACTTCTTCCATTAGCTTGCCAATAACCAGTTAAACCTGGTAAAACAGAAAAAACAGTTTCAATATCTTCACCATATTTAAGTATTTCTTTTTCTACTATAGGTCTAGGGCCTACGATACTCATTTCTCCTTTTATAATATTTATTAATTGTGGTAATTCATCTAAGCTTGTCTTTCTCAAAAAAGAGCCTACTCTTGTTATCCTAGGATCATTATCTAATTTAAAATTAATATAATATTCTCTTTTTTGTTCTTCAGTAAAATTATTAAATATTTCTTGCGAATTTTCATACATTGTTCTAAATTTATAAATCTTAAATTTTTCAATATTTTTACCTATTCTCTCATGTGCAAATATAATTTTACCTTTAGATTCTAATCTAATAACTAATGCTACTATAATAAATACTGGACTTAACAAAACTATAGCAACTATAGATAAAACTATATCAAATAATCTTTTTATTAGCCTATATGCTATCTTACCATTTACTTCATATGAAATTTCAAATTTTTGATTGCTAGTATTAATATTATCCATATTTATCCTCCTAAAAACAATTTAACAATATCAATATATCTCTACTAAATAGAATATTTTAATACCCTTATTTTATCATGTTTAATTATAGCATATAAATTAGTCAAATCAAATTTTCAGAATATAATTTGAGTTTTATTATATTCTTAATTTGTATGTATATTTTTCTTTACTTTTATTTTTTATTAATTATTATTTTTATATTAAACTATTTATATAACCTTATCCATTTTGTGGAATGTACATGTAGTTATTTTGTCGAATCCAACATTATTTTTTTAAAAATGGGGCTGTATCAAAATTTATTTTGATACAGCCCCTTTACATTTTTATTTTAATGCAGCTTTTAAAGAATTAATAGCAGTTGAGGAAATTCCTCCCCCCACTTGAATTATGGAGTTTGTAGTTTTTAAGGTTAAAATATTTTTTTGTGCTGAATTCAAATCATAATCACATAGGACTATAGCCCCATTATTTAATGCTGCAATTGGTGCTGCTGATAGAGCATCAATTATTTCATATCCCTTTGAAGCATATACATTCTCTATTTCGCTTCCATAAAATTTCTTAATTACTAATGCATTAGTTTCAAATCTATCCTTACCACCTAGCCTATTCTTACTAATATCTAATGAAGTTATTAAATTCAATTTATCTACTAACTTATCTTCTATAACTCCATTTCCACCTACTATATATGCATTATTTAAATTTTCATTTTTTAACCAATTATATACTTTTGAATTAATATTTTGTGACTCTGACAATATTATTGCCATCCTATCTCTTCCTGATATAGGTGCTATTGACATAGCATCTGCCTCAGCATATCCATTTGCCAATACTATATTTTCAATGTCATAACAATTAGAGTCTATGTATTTTGCAATTTCTAAAGAAGTTTCATATCTATCATTTCCTGCTAATCTTATTATATTACCTATACCAATTTTCTTTAATTCAAGCTCAACACTTTTAGAAACTACACCTTCTCCACCAGCAATTATAACTTTCTTTGCACCAAGCCTTTTTATTTCATTTATAGTATCTTTTGGAATATAATTCTTTTCTACTAGTAATATTGGAGAATTTAGATAAGTAGCTAACGGAGTAACGGTTAGCCCATCAGCAATTGCAGTTCCATTAACTATTACTACTGTATTAGATAAATTAAAATTTAGAGAACTTAGCTTTGCAGCAGTACTATATCTATCACTTCCTACTACTTGGCTGAAATTAACTGGCTCATTAATTTTAGGATAAGTAACTTTAAAGCTTATCTCATCTCCATTAGCACTTCCTATATCTGAAATAACTATTCCACTATTATCTCCATTGCTAAAAAATAGACTATTAGAAATAAATCCACTATTTAAATTATTACTTCCTATGCTTGTCCTACCTGATTCCTTAGATAAGAAGGCAGTTCTTGTATTTCCTTGTGCATATGTATTATTTATATCTCCTTGCCTAAAGACATAGACATGATCTGGAGATCCATTTCTATTGCCATAGAATTCATTTACATTATTATTTATTCTGTAAACTATAAGTCCTGATCCAGGTAAAATACTATCCCAGTTCCCTTCACTCTTTCTAAACTCCACCATAAAGTACTCTTTATCTGACAAAGGAGACTTTATTTTTAAAGCTATAATATCATTCTTATTAGTACTTTTTGATGATTTAATTTTATAAACCCCATCATTATTTACTTCTTGAATGTTTAAATTTAAATTAGTATAGAAATTTCTTGTATAAACTAAAGGAAGTTGTCCATACCCGTCTGTACTAGCCATAACATCCCATTCCCCTACAGGATTTCCACTACGATAATATCTATATAAATCTGGGTAGCTAAAACCATGTAAGAATTCATGAATTACTATTTTTAAATTTCCTTTATTAAAAAGATTATTTTCATCATTTCCTATATTTATCAAATTATATGTACTTATTTTTTTTCCATTAACAGATGAATCTCCAACAAATCTTGTTTCATGTGGCCATAGCATACTATCCTTTATTGTTGCACCAGAACATAAAAATGTAACAATATCTATTTCACCATCATTATTTTGATCTAATTCATTTGCCGTTAAATTTATTTTATCCTTTACACTATCAAAAGCCCATTTAATAAAATTTGTTTCTTCCCTACTTCCAGCTATATTATTTTCATAGTATTCCCTTGTTTCAGGTGCTTCTATTGAGAAATAATTATTATTTTCAAAAGGATAAAAACTACTATTAACCTTAACCTTTCCATAAGTTAAATCACTAATATAAGAATTTAAAGAAATAGATCCTGAATCTGCAACATTGTCTGAATTCAAATCCTTATAAAGATTAAAAGTATCCTTTAATTTATTAATATTTTCTTTATTAATAAATTCATCTTCTCCTTTAAATCTTATTAATATAACTATATTATTTATAGTTTTATTAGCTCCATTAGACATCTGTGGTAATATTTTTGTATCAGAATTATCACCTAAGTTGTCTTTACCAAGGCTTGTCCCGTTATCCATAATATAATTATAAATACTATTATTTTCTACCTTATCATCTGCCATTGGTTTTGACATAGGCATAATTAATAATAATACTAATATTAAATATTTAAGTTTTTTCACTATTCTTCCCCCTGTTAAATATGTATATAGTTTATATTTTATCACCTTTTGTATTTAATTACAATTCATTGAAATTAAATGTATTTTTGGTATATTCCCAAAATTACCTTATTTTGATATAATATACCGGTATTTTAAATGAATATTACAATTGGAGGGAAATATGAAAAAAATTTCGAAAAACAAGAAAATTATTTTATCTATTTCAGTTATTATTTTAATAATCTTTGGATCAATATCAGCATATACTTATTATATTTCTAGTAAAGTAGAAAGAGTTAAAATTGATAGAGAAGAAGTTGTGAATACTGGTAAAGAAGCCCCTAAAGAAGCTGATGATGTTATAACAATAGCTTTATTTGGAAGTGATTATTCTGATATTTATGATGTTAGTGCAGCTGATGCCACCATGATTTTAGCAATCGATACTAAAAATAACAAAATTAAACTTTGCTCACTAATGCGTGATATATATTTAGATTTACCTGATGGTGGAAAAATGAATTTAAATTATACTATTTTAGATGGTGGTCCAAGCTCTATATTAAAGGCTATTAATTATAATTTTAATTTAAAGGTAGATAAATTTGTACAAGTTGATTTAGAAAGATTACCTAAGATAATAGATGCCTTAGGTGGTATTGAAATGGAAATAACTAACGATGAATTACAATATATTAATGGATATATTGATAATATTGATAAGAAAAATGGAACAACGACAGAACATATCTATTCTGCTGGAAACCAACTACTAAATGGTACTCAAGCATCTGCTTATTGTAGAATAAGATATACTGCTGGCAGGGATTTTAGAAGAACTGAAAGACAAAGAGATGTTTTAAATGCATTATTTGTTAAATTTAAAGATATAAGCTTAACTGAAGTCCCTGGTATGATAAATAATATTCTTCCTTTAGTTACTACTAATTTAAGTAACAGTGAAATAATCTCTATTTCAACTAAGGCTTTAGGAATGGGTTTAAGTAATATAGAACAAGGAAGATTCCCTTCAGATGGAAATATTATTAGTGCAGGTTTTACAGATATGTATCACACTAATATAGATATACCTGCAACAACAGAAGAACTACAAAAATTCCTATTTTCAATCCAATAAAAAAGAGGCTGTGACAACAGCAATGTCACTTAGTTAAGGTTATGACATCCTAATAAAAATATGAAGCTGTCGCTA
>OGSQ01000601.1_pt1 | contig 10624 bp, 8 predicted proteins | sample 1573921 | NCBI WGS metagenome assembly OGSQ01 (sample SAMN03295832, study PRJEB24534) | human gut metagenome | isolation source: fecal sample 7 from infant 4 | host: Homo sapiens | place: USA: Pittsburgh, PA | collected 2014-07 | reverse complement strand
CTGGATGCCGCGTCAGCGGCATGGAGGCGCCAGATGAGGTTACATGTGTCTGTGGAGTCAAATGGCGCCGAAAGCCCGGCGTAGCCGGTTACCGGGCTATAAATTATGCCACCCTACCCCCTGCCCTGATTGGGGTCGGTTCCGGCTGAGGGCGAAATGACACCCTAAGCTTTCGGTTCCTTGGGCCAAAGATATTCGCCAGTCAGTAGAATGTGCGCCCAGCCCAATGGGGATATGTGGGGAAGAAATTCAGGGGGAACATCCAACCCTTCGTTCCGCCGCTCCGTGACGGCATGACCAAGATGGACGGTATTCCAGTAAATGATCACCGCAGTCAATAAATTGAGCCCAGCGATTCGGTAGTGCTGCCCCTCTGTCGTGCGATCGCGAATTTCCCCCTGCCTCCCGATACGGAGCGCATTTTTGAGCGCATGGTGGGCCTCTCCCTTGTTAAGACCGATCTGAGCACGCCGCTGCATGTCCGTATCCAGGATCCACTCAATAATGAAAAGGGTCCGTTCAATACGACCAACTTCACGAAGCGCAACTGCAAGGTTGTTTTGTCGTGGGTAAGAAGCGAGCTTGCGCAGGAGTTGGCTGGGCCTGATTTTGCCAGCGGTCATCGTCGCGGCACAACGGAAAATATCAGGCCAGTTCGCAACGATAAGATCCTCCCGGGCTTTTCCACCTACCAACTTGCGTAACTCCCTGGGGGTCGTATCGGGATTAAATACGTACAACCGCTTCGATGGCAGATCCCTGATTCGCAGAACGAGATTGTAGCCGAGCAGGCTACTGGCTCCGAACAAATGGTCGGTGAATCCTGCTGTATCGGCATACTGTTCGCGAACATGGCGACCGACCTCGTTCATCAGTAGTCCATCGAGAATATACGGTGCCTCGCTCACGGTCGCCGGGATCGACTGACAAGCGAATGGCGCGAACTGGTCGCTTACGTGAGTATACGCTTTGAGGCCGGGAACAGAACCATATTTGGCATTGACCATGTTCATGGCTTCGCCATGCCGCGCTGTCGGGAAAAACTGACCATCGCTCGATGCTGACGTGCCCATCCCCCAGACGCGTGACATCGGCAGTTTACCCTGCGCGGCCACCACAATTGCCAATGCCTGGTTCATGGCTTCGCTTTCAACATGCCAGCGGGCAAGGCGTGAGAGCTGCCAGTAATCATGCGTGTTTGTAGCTTCCGCCATCTTACGCAGGCCCAGATTGAGCCCTTCAGCGAGCAGGACGTTGAGCAGACCGATCCGGTCGCGACATGGAGCCCCGGTTCTCAGATGGGTAAACGCATCTGTGAAACCAAGGGCTGCATCAACTTCAAGCAGCATGTCGGTAATCCGAACGGACGGCATTCGGCGATACAGATCCAGTATGAGTGCCTCGGCACCATCCGGCACGTCTGCTGTCAACCTGTCGATCCGCAACGTTCCATCTTCTATGCTACCGTGCGGAATAGTGCCGTTACGGGCAGCCCGGGCCAGCCGCTTAAGAGCGATCGTGAGTCGCGCCTTTCTGTCTGCCAGCCAATCCTGTGGGTTGGAAGGCACGGCCAGTTTTGCATTTTCCTGCGCCGCGATCATCGGCACCAGTACCTGCTTGAGGTCACCATAGCGGCGCGAATGAGCGAGCCAGACATCTCCGGAACGAAAAGCATCCCGGAGGTGAAAGAGTACAGCCACTTCCCAAAGACGGGTATCTCCTTTTTCCTGAGCTCGTAAATGACGGTTCCATTTGGAGCTGGGCCGCAGGAAACGCCTTTCTGGCGATGCAACACCTTTCATCTCTCCGATCGACAAAGCTGCTGCTACCAATGGTCCGGCGACCGGCGCGGCTTCGAGCTTCAGACAGCGCAACATGCGGGGCGCATAACGACGAAAGCGATGGTATCCCTGCCCGACATATGCAAGAGGCTCATCGGCTAGCGTGTTGCTGAGTTGAGTCCCTGTCGCTACCAGTTGAGCGAGCCGGTCCCATGCAACCGAACTGGCGACAGCCATCTCCAGCGGGGTTCCGTCACTGCGGGCCTCAAGCAACGAAGCTCCCAGCGCGGTGAAGGTACGGATCGTATCCGTGAGTGTGGCTTTAGAGCCGGAAATTGTTTCGTCATGCTGGCGCTTCGCTTCCCGCCAGGTTTTTCCTACGATCCTGTCATGGGTTTCGACTATGGCATCAGCAATCGCCGCTTCCCACTCCACAACACAGACGGCAAGGATCGCCCAGCGGCGGTCCGAAGTGATGTCACGCAAACCGTCGGTGAAGTAGCGTTCACCCTGCCGACGCAGCCGGGCAATGCGATGGGCAGGTATGCTGGCCAAAGCACTATGATTGATATTCAGGGTACGCAGAAATTCGAGCCTGTCGAGCAAACGGTTAGCAGCAGCCGAGTTGTTACCAACCTCGAAGTTGCGAAGCCAGATGAAACGACTGATATTGCCGGCGAGCATTTCACTCAGAAGTTTGTCCAGGTGATCGCGAACATCCGCTGTTAAATTTTCCGCAATCCGCGTTTCAATCCGCCGCTCAGCGGCGACCAGAGCATCCGCGCACAAGCGCTCGATTGTCGATACTGCGGGCAGAATGGTGGAAGTTTCCCGACACCGCACAATAAAACGATGAGCAAGATCCTCGTTTGATCTGGCATCTTCGGCCTGGCCGAAAGTCCACTCCCGCAGATCACGGGCACCACGGCCCGTGAAGGTCTTGTAGCCGTAAATTTCGCGCAGCGTGTCCATGTGCTGCTGACGGGTTTGGCGCCGTGTGGCATAAGTGAGAAGCGCATCAGCCGGAACTCCAAGCTGAGCACCGACGAAGGAAAGGACTTCACGCGGGATCATCTCACCAGGAGCCAGTGCACGGCCCGGATATCGTAAGGCACAAAGTTGCAGGGCAAAGCCAATCCTGTTTTCCGGTCTGCGGCGCTGCCTAATGTTTTCCAGGTCATCATCGCCCAGCGTGTAGAACTTCAGTAGCGACAGTTCGTCCGTGGGCAGATCGAACAGCGCTGCTCGCTGCCGTTCGGTGAAAATATGGCGTCGTGACATACAAATTCGTCCCTTTTGAAGTATAGTCTGTTTTGGACAACAGCCAGCCCATATAAATCAGGGCGTTCCGATACAAAAATCCAGGAGGGTTCAATTGGGACATCGTGCCGCCATTTACTGCCGGGTTTCAACAGCGGATCAGTCTTGTGAACGCCAGGAATTTGATCTGCGAGCCTTCGCCGGCCGTGCCGGCTACGACGTGGTGGGAATATTTAAGGAAACAGGTTCAGGAACTAAACTCGACCGGGCCGAGCGAAAGAAAGTCCTGGCGCTTGCCCAGTCCAGACAAATTGATGCAATCCTGGTCACTGAGCTTTCCCGGTGGGGGCGCTCGACGCTCGATCTGCTCAATACGCTACGTGAACTGGAGAACTGGAAGGTTTCCGTGATAGCCATGAATGGAATGGCGTTCGATCTTTCGTCGCCGTATGGACGAATGCTGGCGACGTTTCTTTCCGGCATTGCGGAGTTTGAGCGGGATCTCATCAGCGAGCGGGTCAAGTCAGGCCTTGCTGTTGCGAAGGCACGTGGTAAGAGGCTTGGTCGTCAGGCCGGAGTGCGACCAAAATCAGACCGACTTTTGCCTAAGGTGGTTGCGATGAGGGCCGAGGGACGCAGCTATCGCTGGATCGCACGCGAGCTCGGTATCAGCAAGAATACCGTCGCTGACATCGTGCAACGACACAGAGCTAACGCTTAGGGTGTCATTTCGCCCTCAGCCGGAACCGACCCCTGAATGTCTTGCTGGAGGGAGTCCCAGACGGCATTGACATGGGAGCCTTGATGGCATCTGTTCAGGCCGTGCCAGGCGTGACAGGGCTGCATGACTTGCACGTATGGGCGCTCACGAGCGGCAAGGTCAGCATGACCGCTCATATCGTGTATGCGCCGGAAATAGGGCCCGACGAGTTGCTCAAAACCCTCAAGTTGTTGCTGGCTGACCGATTCAGCATCTTCCATACGACGCTGCAACTGGAGATTGTTGCCTGTGAGCACAGCGTCGATGGGTGCAACTTCGTGGATCATCGCCACAAAGAACCGAGTTCTCAACCAGACCAAGCCGCAGCCCGGCAGGCGTGACTAATGGGACTCCTACTACCCGGCTAGCCAAACCGGTCTTAGCGTACGATTTTTTCCGTTTTCTGAGACGACCCCAACAACACCGGAAGCGTCGTATCCCATAACTACCGGATTGCCTGCAGAGGGACTGATGTTTCGCCGGCTTTTCAGGTCCCGTGGGTTAACCGCGACCGCCCTGACTCTGATCAAAAGATCACGCCCCTTGGGCATGGATGGGTGGGGAAGCGACAAATCTTCAATAACGGATGTACTTTCCCCGGGTTGCCAGAAACCAACGGCTTTCATTCTGTCTCCTTAAAAAGGTCAGTCACCAGATAAATAAATGTAAAAGTGTGCGGAACGCGATACCCGCCAGTGCCCCCGGCAGTGCAAATCGAAAAATACGCGGAAAGCGGGCGCTGGGTAATGCTGTCAACCTGTTGATGACTATTTTAATCTGTAGTCATTCAATCCTTGTAACATCAGGATGATCCTGGTGTCAGTGAAAATACGAAATCAACACGTTGGTATCATTACCCACCTGTGAACTGACGTCGGCATTTTGAATCTCACTTCGGCGTGCCCCCTCCGAATGGCGCAAAACATTTCGTGGTATGGCATGATAGCACCCGAAGAGAGTCAATTCAGGGTGGTAAATGTGAAACCAGTAACGCTATACGATGTCGCAGAGTATGCCGGTGTCTCTTATCAGACCGTTTCCCGCGTGGTGAACCAGGCCAGCCACGTCTCTGCGAAAACGCGGGAAAAGGTGGAAGCGGCGATGGCGCAGCTGAACTACATTCCCAACCGCGTGGCACAACAACTGGCGGGGAAACAGTCGTTGCTGATTGGCGTTGCCACCTCCAGTCTGGCCCTGCACGCGCCGTCGCAAATTGTCGCGGCGATTAAATCTCGCGCCGATCAACTGGGTGCCAGCGTGGTGGTGTCGATGGTAGAACGAAGCGGCGTCGAAGCCTGTAAAGCGGCGGTGCACAATCTTCTCGCGCAACGCGTCAGTGGGCTGATCATTAACTATCCGCTGGATGACCAGGATGCCATTGCTGTGGAAGCTGCCTGCGCTAATGTTCCGGCGTTATTTCTTGATGTCTCTGACCAGACTCCCATCAACAGTATTATTTTCTCCCATGAAGACGGTACGCGACTGGGCGTGGAGCATCTGGTCGCATTGGGTCACCAGCAAATCGCGCTGTTAGCGGGCCCATTAAGTTCTGTCTCGGCGCGTCTGCGTCTGGCGGGCTGGCATAAATATCTCACTCGCAATCAAATTCAGCCGATAGCGGAACGGGAAGGCGACTGGAGTGCCATGTCCGGTTTTCAACAAACCATGCAAATGCTAAATGAGGGCATCGTTCCCACTGCGATGCTGGTTTCCAACGATCAGATGGCGCTGGGCGCAATGCGCGCCATTACCGAGTCCGGGTTGCGCGTTGGTGCGGATATCTCGGTAGTGGGATACGACGATACCGAAGACAGCTCGTGTTATATCCCGCCGTTAACCACCATCAAACAGGATTTTCGCCTGCTGGGGCAAACCAGCGTGGACCGCTTGCTGCAACTCTCTCAGGGCCAGGCGGTGAAGGGCAATCAGCTTTTGCCCGTCTCTCTGGTGAAAAGAAAAACCACCCTGGCGCCCAAGACGCAAACCGCCTCTCCCCGCGCGTTGGCCGATTCATTAATGCAGCTGGCACGACAAGTTTCCCGACTGGAAAGCGGGCAGTGAGCGCAACGCAATTAATGTGAGTCAGCTCACTCATTAGGCACCCCAGGCTTTACACTTTATGCGTCCGACTCGTATGTTGTGTGAAATTGTTAGCGGATAACAATTTCACACAGGATACAGCTATGACTATGATTACGGATTCACTGGCCGTCGTATTACAACGTCGTGACTGGGAAAACCCTGGCGTTACCCAACTTAATCGCCTTGCAGCACATCCCCCTTTCGCCAGCTGGCGTAATAGCGAAGAGGCCCGCACCAATCTCCCTTCCCAACAGTTGCGCAGCCTGAATGGTGAGTGGCAATTTGTCTGGTTTCCGGCACCAGAAGCGGTTCCGGAAAGCTGGCTGGAGTGCGATCTTCCTGTCGCCGATACTGTCGTCGTCCCCTCAAACTGGCAGATGCACGGTTACGACGCGCCCATCTACACCAACGTGACCTATCCCATTACGGTCAATCCGCCATTTGTTCCCACGGAGAATCCGACGGGTTGTTACTCGCTCACATTTAATGTTGATGAAAGCTGGCTACAGGAAGGCCAGACGCGAATTATTTTTGATGGCGTTAACTCGGCGTTTCATCTGTGGTGCAACGGGCGCTGGGTCGGTTACGGCCAGGACAGCCGTTTGCCGTCTGAATTTGACCTGAGCACATTTTTACGCGCCGGAGAAAACCGCCTCGCGGTGATGGTGCTGCGCTGGAGTGACGGCAGTTATCTGGAAGATCAGGATATGTGGCGGATGAGCGGCATTTTCCGTGACGTCTCGTTGCTGCATAAACCGAGCACGCAAATCAGCGATTTCCATGTAGCCACTCACTTTAATGATGATTTCAGCCGCGCTGTACTGGAGGCAGACGTTCAGATGTACGGCGAGCTGCGCGATGAGCTGCGGGTGACGGTTTCTTTGTGGCAGGGTGAAACGCAGGTCGCCAGCGGCACCGCGCCTTTCGGCGGTGAAATTATCGATGAGCGTGGTGGTTATGCCGATCACGTCACCCTACGTCTGAACGTCGAAAACCCGAAACTGTGGAGCGCCGAAATCCCGAATCTCTATCGTGCGGTGGTTGAACTGCACACCGCCGACGGCACGCTGATTGAAGCAGAAGCCTGCGATGTCGGTTTCCGCGAGGTGCGGATTGAAAATGGTCTGCTGCTGCTGAACGGCAAGCCGTTGCTGATTCGCGGCGTTAACCGTCACGAGCATCATCCTCTGCATGGTCAGGTCATGGATGAGCAGACGATGGTGCAGGATATCCTGCTGATGAAGCAGAACAACTTTAACGCCGTGCGCTGTTCGCATTATCCGAACCATCCGCTGTGGTACACGCTGTGCGACCACTACGGCCTGTATGTGGTGGATGAAGCCAACATTGAAACCCACGGCATGGTGCCAATGAATCGTCTGACCGATGATCCGCGCTGGCTACCCGCGATGAGCGAACGCGTAACGCGAATGGTGCAGCGCGATCGTAATCACCCGAGTGTGATCATCTGGTCGCTGGGGAATGAATCAGGCCACGGCGCTAATCACGACGCACTCTATCGCTGGATCAAATCTGTCGATCCTTCCCGCCCGGTACAGTATGAAGGCGGCGGAGCCGACACCTTCGCAACCGATATTATTTGCCCGATGTACGCGCGCGTGGATGAAGACCAGCCCTTCCCGGCTGTGCCGAAATGGTCCATCAAAAAATGGCTTTCGTTGCCTGGAGAGACGCGCCCGCTGATCCTTTGCGAATACGCCCACGCGATGGGTAACAGTCTTGGCGGCTTCGCTAAATACTGGCAGGCGTTTCGTCAGTACCCCCGTTTACAGGGCGGCTTCGTCTGGGACTGGGTGGATCAGTCGCTGATTAAATATGATGAAAATGGCAATCCGTGGTCGGCTTACGGCGGTGATTTTGGCGATACGCCGAATGATCGCCAGTTCTGCATGAACGGTCTGGTCTTTGCCGACCGCACGCCGCATCCGGCGCTGACGGAAGCAAAACACCAGCAGCAGTTTTTCCAGTTCAGTTTATCCGGGCGAACCATCGAAGTGACCAGCGAATACCTGTTCCGTCATAGCGATAACGAGCTCCTGCACTGGATGGTGGCGCTGGATGGCAAGCCGCTGGCAAGCGGTGAAGTGCCTCTGGATGTCGCTCCACAAGGTAAACAGTTGATTGAACTGCCTGGACTACCGCAGCCGAAGAGCGCCGGACAACTCTGGCTAACGGTTCACGTAGTGCAACCGAACGCGACCACATGGTCAGCAGCCGGACACATCAGCGCCTGGCAGCAGTGGCGTCTGGCGGAAAACCTCAGCGTGACACTCCCCTCCGCGCCCCACGCCATCCCGCAACTGACCACCAGCGAAACGGATTTTTGCATCGAGCTGGATAATAAGCGTTGGCAATTTAACCGCCAGTCAGGCTTTCTTTCACAGATGTGGATTGGCGATAAAAAACAACTGCTGACGCCGCTGCGCGATCAGTTCACCCGCGCACCGCTGGATAACGACATTGGCGTAAGTGAAGCGACCCGCATTGACCCTAACGCCTGGGTCGAACGCTGGAAGGCGGCGGGCCATTACCAGGCCGAAGCAGCGTTGTTGCAGTGCACGGCAGATACGCTTGCCGACGCGGTGTTGATTACCACGGTCCACGCGTGGCAGCATCAGGGGAAAACCTTATTTATCAGCCGGAAAACCTACCGGATTGATGGAAGTGGTCAAATGGCGATTACCGTTGATGTTGAAGTGGCGAGCAATACGCCACATCCGGCGCGGATTGGCCTGACCTGCCAGCTGGCGCAGGTAGCAGAGCGGGTAAACTGGCTCGGATTAGGGCCGCAAGAAAACTATCCCGACCGCCTTACTGCGGCCTGTTTTGACCGCTGGGATCTGCCATTGTCAGACATGTATACCCCGTACGTCTTCCCGAGCGAAAACGGTCTGCGCTGCGGGACGCGCGAATTGAATTATGGCCCACACCAGTGGCGCGGCGACTTCCAGTTCAACATCAGCCGCTACAGTCAACAGCAACTGATGGAAACCAGCCATCGCCATCTGCTGCACGCGGAAGAAGGCACATGGCTGAATATCGACGGTTTCCATATGGGGATTGGTGGCGACGACTCCTGGAGCCCGTCAGTGTCGGCGGAATTCCAGCTTAGCGCCGGTAGCTACCATTACCAGTTGCTCTGGTGTCAAAAATAATAATAACCGGGCAGGCCATGTCTGCCCGTATTTCGCGTAAGGAAATCCATTATGTACTATTTAAAAAACACAAACTTTTGGATGTTCGGTTTATTCTTTTTCTTTTACTTTTTTATCATGGGAGCCTACTTCCCGTTTTTCCCGATTTGGCTACATGACATCAACCATATCGGCAAAAGTGATACGGGTATTATTTTTGCCGCTATTTCTCTGTTCTCGCTATTATTCCAACCGCTGTTTGGTCTGCTTTCTGACAAACTCGGGCTGCGCAAATACCTGCTGTGGATTATTACCGGCATGTTAGTGATGTTTGCGCCGTTCTTTATTTTTATCTTCGGGCCACTGTTACAATACAACATTTTAGTAGGATCGATTGTTGGTGGTATTTATCTAGGCTTTTGTTTTAACGCCGGTGCGCCAGCAGTAGAGGCATTTATCGAGAAAGTCAGCCGTCGCAGTAATTTCGAATTTGGTCGCGCGCGGATGTTTGGCTGTGTTGGCTGGGCGCTGTGTGCCTCGATTGTCGGCATCATGTTCACCATCAATAATCAGTTTGTTTTCTGGCTGGGTTCTGGCTGTGCACTCATCCTCGCCGTTTTACTCTTTTTCGCCAAAACGGATGCGCCCTCTTCTGCCACGGTTGCCAATGCGGTAGGTGCCAACCATTCGGCATTTAGCCTTAAGCTGGCGCTGGAACTGTTCAGACAGCCAAAACTGTGGTTTTTGTCACTGTATGTTATTGGCGTTTCCTGCACCTACGATGTTTTTGACCAACAGTTTGCTAATTTCTTTACTTCGTTCTTTGCTACCGGTGAACAGGGTACGCGGGTATTTGGCTACGTAACGACAATGGGCGAATTACTTAACGCCTCGATTATGTTTTTTGCTCCACTGATCATTAATCGCATCGGTGGGAAAAACGCCCTGCTGCTGGCTGGCACTATTATGTCAGTACGTATTATTGGCTCATCGTTCGCTACCTCAGCACTGGAAGTGGTTATTCTGAAAACGCTGCATATGTTTGAAGTACCGTTCCTGCTGGTGGGCTGCTTTAAATATATTACCAGCCAGTTTGAAGTGCGTTTTTCAGCGACGATTTATCTGGTCTGTTTCTGCTTCTTTAAGCAACTGGCGATGATTTTTATGTCTATTCTGGCGGGCAATATGTATGAAAGCATCGGTTTCCAGGGCGCTTACCTGGTGCTGGGTCTGGTGGCGCTGGGCTTCACCTTAATTTCCGTGTTCACGCTTAGCGGCCCCGGCCCACTTTCCCTGCTGCGTCGCCAGGTGAATGAAGTCGCTTAAGAAATTAATGTCGGATACGGCGCGAGCGCCTTATCCGACCAACTTATCAGGACGGAATGTTAAAAATGAACATGTCGATGACAGAAAAAATAAAAGCAGGCAAGCTATTTACCGATATGTGCGAAGGCTTACCTGAAAAAAGACTTCGTGGGAAAACATTAATGTATGAGTTCAATCACTCGCATCCATCAGAAGTTGAAAAAAGGGTAATGACTCCAACTTATTGATAGTGTTTTATGTTCAGATAATGCCCGATGACT
>OGSQ01000597.1_pt1 | contig 10652 bp, 10 predicted proteins | sample 1573921 | NCBI WGS metagenome assembly OGSQ01 (sample SAMN03295832, study PRJEB24534) | human gut metagenome | isolation source: fecal sample 7 from infant 4 | host: Homo sapiens | place: USA: Pittsburgh, PA | collected 2014-07 | reverse complement strand
TATTTAAATATTCATATTATTAGAAATATTAATTATTTTGTGGTATAATAAAGATACAATATGTGTAGCTTCTAAGAGTTTTAGCTGTAGAAGCTACTTTTTTCAGTGTAAGCAATTTCTTAAGGAGGAATAATTATGTTTAAAATAAATGATTATGTAGTATACGGTCTAAATGGAGTTTGTATGATTGAAGACATAGAAAAAATGCAATTAAAAGATAAAGAACTAGAGTATTATATCTTAGCTCCAATTAATAATAAAAAAATGATTATAAAAATTCCTGTAGATAATAAAACTATAGCTATTAGAGAACTTATGACTAAGAATGAGATTATGAACTTAATAGAATGTATTTCTAAAAAGGAAACTATTGATATAGATGATTTTAGAAAGAAAAATCAAGAATATAAATCAATAATTAGAAGTGGTAATGTTTCAGAAATTATAAAGGTTATTCATTCAATTGATTTAGAAAAAGATGAAAAAGCATCTTTAGGAAAGAGGATTAATAAAACAGAGGATGATATTTTATTAAATGCTAAGAAGCAATTATATCAAGAAATATCAATTGTTTTAGGCATAAACATAAATGAAGTAGAAGAGTACATTAAAAAATGCATTCAAAAGAATATTTAAATAATAAAAGAGTATTTACTATGATTTTATAAGTGGATTTTTATTTAAAATGACTGGTACACAATTTAGTGCAACAGCCATTTTAATTAACATCTATATTTCTAAAGTAATATTTCCATTTTCAATTCTATATATTGTATCAACTAAATCAAGGATACGTTCATCATGGGTTACCATTAAAGCAGCTTTATTATATTTTTTAATTTCATCTTTAATCATAGAAACTACTTGACGACCACGATTTCCATCAAGGCTAGCAGTTGGTTCATCTGCTAGAATTATATCAGGATTATTCATTAAAGCTCTTGCTATTGCAACTCTTTGTTTCTCACCACCAGATAATTTAGATGGATATTGATTTATTCTATCTCCTAAGCCAAAGTCTTTTAAAAGTTTATTAGCATGTTCGTTAATTTCTTTTGCATTTTTATTTTTAGAAAGCTTAGGTATTAATTTTAGCTGATCTATAACTGTTAAATATGGTATTAGTTGATGAGATTGAAATACAAATCCTATTTTATTTCTTCTTATATCAGCTAATTCTTTTTTATTTTTCTTACTTAAATCTGTATCTCCAATCTTTATTTCACCATTACTTGCTGAAAGTAAGGCACCTGCAATAGATAAAAATGTACTTTTACCAGATCCAGAAGGTCCTACAATAGCAACAAATTCTCCAGGCTTAACATTGATAGATACGTTATTTAAAACTGTATTTACATTATCTCCATCTTTATATTTTTTAGTTATATTTTTTAATTGAAGAGCATATCTTTCCATTAATAATTACCTCCTATTGCAGAAATTGCATCAACTTTTCTAATTTTTTTGATTGAAAATAGGCTACTTATTAGTGCTATTACTATAAATAATATTGATACTAAAGCTGCATCTCTAGAACTTAAGACAAATGGCATACTTGCTGGTAGCATACTAGCTAAAGCAAATGTTAGAATATTTCCTATAACCATGCTTATTACTGAAAGCATAAATACTTGAGATGTTAAAGATGATGCTAAAGTTGACATTTTAGATCCTAAAGCCTTTAAAACTCCGAATTCAGGTAATTTTTGCATAGTTGTTATATAGAAGAATACACCAACTATAAATGATGATATTATCAATAAGAATACTAACATCATAACAATAGTTCCTTGTTCTGCTGAATATCCAGGAACATTTTTAATTACATCAGCTTTAGTTAATAATACTTTCTTATCTAAATTATCATTAACAAAGCTAGTAAGTGAATCTTGGTTTTCTGTAGACTTGTCCATATCTATAGCTAGAGCCTGGAAGTTATTATATTCCTTTCCAGTTGCAGAAGTCATCATTTCCTTATAGGTATCTAAAGATATAACTCCTACAGACATATGTCCATACATTTGATTTTTAGTAAATCCAACTACTTTTAATTCTAAATCAGAAGCTGAATCTTTAATTATATCACCGATTTCTATACCATCTTCTTTAAATGAATTATTTAAAACAATTTCTTTATTATTATTTAAAGTATTTCCATCAATAACTTTGGGCATTAGAAATGCTGATGGATCAATGGCTAAGTAAACTATATTAGTTTTCTTATCTAAAGAGTCCATAGTGAAATTACTTGTAAATAAATTAATAGGAGTAGCATTTCCATTTAATTCTATTAATTCATTAGAATTATTTAAATTTGTTACATCATCATCAGTAAAAGATGAACGACTGATTAATTTATCTGCTGAATCTGATAATATATAATAATTTGCTTTAGAGTTTTCAACTGTAGATACAGTAGCAGCAGATAGCCCCTTTGCTATTCCTGCTAAAAATAAAACTAGAAAAATAATAAGAGTTAAAATTCCGATTATTAAACTAAATCTAGCCTTATTGTGCTTTAATTCTTTTAGTGCTAAAAACATAATTTATTCTCCTTCTTTTGATTAATATTTATTTAATACTTTTTTTATATCCATAAGTACATTATGAACTTCGTTCATAAAAAAATCAATATTAATTAATAAATTTTATTAATTAATTTCTGTTATCTGATTATATATTTATATAATATACTGGTAAAGGATAATTAAAAATAAATAATTTAATATATACTTATTTAAATTTATTGATAGAAAATTTAAAGTTACTTCGATATATATATTAGAGATGTAAAAGGAGGAATAAGATGGATGATTCAATAATTATAAAAAGTATTAAAAATAAAGATGAAATTGGAATCGAATTATTATTGAAGAGCTATGGAGGATTGATAAAATCAATAGTGAAACATCACTTAAAGGATATTTCATTTTATGAAGAGGAATGTATAAATGATATTCTCTTTTCAATTTGGAATAATATAAGTCTTTTTAATGAAACTGGTTCTTTTAAAAATTGGGTTGCTATAATTTCTAAATTTAAATCAATTGATTATAAACGTAAATATTTAAAGTTAAATTCAATTTTAGATATAGATGAAATTGATATATCAGATAATAAAGGTTCAGTTGAAGAAATAGTAATTTATAATGAATTCAAAGAAGAAGTAAAAGAACTATTAAGTAATTTAAAGAATATAGATAAAGAGCTCTTTATTAAGTATTATTTAGAAAATAAAAATATAATTGACATATCAAGAGAAATGAACATGAAAAGTTATCAAATATATAATAGGCTATCAAGAGGACGAAAGAAACTTAGTAGCATTTTAAAAGAAATATATTAAAGAGGTGAGAATATGGGGAATATTTATAAAGAATTTAATAATATAGAAATTGATTTATCTGTTTATGATAATATATCTTTATCAGATGAAGAAATTTTAAAATATAAGAAAAGTTTTTTAAATAAGAAAATCACTAAGAAAAGTACTTCTAAATTGCCTATAGCAGCCTTGATTTTTGGAGTTATAGTTATTACATTATTCACTAATTATAATGAGATTTATGCAAATATAGATAAAGTGACAATGAATATAAAGTCATTTTTTACTAAAGAAATAAATATGGATATTAATAGTTATATTGATAATTTAAATAGTGAAATTACAGATAAAAATATAACAGTAAAATTAAATGAAGTTTTAATTGATGGAAATGAATTAGTTATTAATAGAACAATAGATTATTCAATGGTAACTGAAGCAGAGGGAGAAATATATGAAAATATAAATGAAATTAGAAGCTCAGATAGTTTAGGAGAAGTTCTAGTAGATGGAGTACGAAGTAATGAAAGATATAGCCTTTTAAATAAGATAGATGATAATACTTATAATTGGATTAGCGTATTTGCAATAGATAATATTAATGCAAATCCTGAAATTTTAATAAATAATGAATTTACTTATACCACTCCTATTAAAGAAGATAATAGAGAGTTTGGCATAACAAATAAAATTCAAGGTGATTGGATTTTTAATTTCAAACTAGATTCTAATGAAATCACTAAAAATGTAAGAAAATTAGATGTAAATAAAGAAGATTATATTGAACTTTCAGATGGCGATATTATTACTTTATCAGAAGTAACTAAGTCAAATTTATCAATAAAAATAAACTATGATGTACTTACAGATAAAGATAATGAAGAGTATAGTAGGAAGTTATATGTAGTAAATTCAAAAGGAGAGAGAATTAATAACAGCTTTTCTAGATATAAAGACAAAAAAGGATATATTCAATTTTATATTGATGATATAGAGGAGAATAATTATAGTATTAAATATTATGGCTCTGATAAAACAATTTCATTAAAACTTTAGGATAAAATTAGGTATGATAAAAAAAGGGTTACTTAAAGAAATTAGTATAAGTAGCTCTTATTTTTAGATAGTATATATCTTATATAATATCCTCGTAAATGATAATTAAAAATAAACAAAAAAGTAGATATTTACAAAATTTAATATAAATAATAAAATATAAAATACATAACAAAAGCTAAAATTAGGAGAGAAAATATGTTGGAAAAATTTGCAATTATAATTGCGGTAGTAATTTTATTAGTTATTATAGTTAAGAGAAAAAGAAATACTAAGATAGTAAATATAGGGGAAGTAGAAGTAAATAATATTTTAAATAAAATAAGTAGATACAAACTTCTTAGTGATATAATGATAGAAGGGAAAAACGGAACAAGTCAAATAGATCATATCCTTATAGGAAAAAAAGGAGTTTTTGTAATAGAAACTAAGGATTATAGTGGACTAATATATGGTGATGAATATTCTAAGTATTGGACTCAAGTTATAAATAGAAATAGTAATCAATTTTATAATCCAATTAGACAAAATTATGGACATATTAAAGCATTAGAAAAATGTATAAAAAGAAAGGATATTTTTATATCTTTAGTAGTCTTTACTAATAAATCTAAATTAAAAAAAGTTAAAACTGAAACACCAGTATTACAAATAAATAAATTAAAAAGATTTATAAAAAGATATAAATCAGATGTAATATTATCTAAGAAGGAAATTGATGAAATATATACTTGTATAAGAAAGTGTAATATTGAAAGCAGTAGAGCAAGAAAAAAACATGTTAAAAGAATAAATAAAATATCATAAAATACTAAAAAAATTAAGGTAGGAAGTATAAATTATACTGCTACCTTAACTTCTTTTCTTTATATTAATTACTTAATGTACATTCCACCTGGTTTTTCAGATAAATTAATAAGAATATTTTTCTTTTGAGTATAAGCATCTAAAATAGTTTTATGAGTTTCTCTACCTATTCCAGATTCTTTATATCCACCAAAAGTTGCTCCAGCAGGGAAAGTATTATAAGTATTTACCCATACACGACCTGTTCTTATGGCTTTGGCAACTCTTATAGCACGATTTATATCACGGGTGAATACACCTCCACCTAGTCCATAGTTACTATCATTAGCCAATTCTATAACTTCTTCTTCTGTCTTAAATTTAATAACTACACCAACTGGTCCAAAGATTTCTTCTCTAGCAACTCTCATACTATTATCTACATCCACTAATAATGTAGGTTTCATAAAGTATCCGTTCTTTGTGTCGCCTTCCACATATCTTTCTCCACCAGTAAGTACTCTTGCACCTTCATTTTTACCTATTTCTATATACTTAAGAATTTTATTTAATTGGGATTCACTTACTTGTGCTCCCATTTGAGTATTTGGATCTAATGGGTCACCAACCTTAACTTTTTCAAAAGCTGCAACTACCTTTTCCATAAATTCATCATAAAAATCTTCTTGTACAAATATTCTTGAACCTGCAGAACAAACTTGACCTTGATTAAATAATATACCAAGTTGTATTCCTTCTAAAGCCATATTCATATCAGCATCGCTAAAGAATATATTAGCAGATTTACCACCAAGCTCTAATGTTGCAGGAATTATACGTTTAGCAGCAGATAATCCGATTTCTCTACCAACTTCAGTTGAACCAGTAAAGGCTAGCTTGTCTATTCCTTCATTATGTTGTATATATTCACCACTCTTTGAACCTTTACCAGTAATTATATTAATTACTCCCTTTGGAACTATATCTTCAATTAACTTCATAAATTCTAATACGCTTAATGATGTTGTACTAGATGGTTTAAATACAGTTGTATCACCAGCTGCAAGAACTGGAGCTAGTTTCCAAGCAGCCATTAAAAATGGAAAGTTCCAAGGAACTATTTGTCCAACAACCCCAAGAGGTTCTCTTAATATTAAATTTAATGTATTTTCATCTATATTACTTGCAATGCCTTCTTCTGAACGAATAACACCTGCAAAGTATCTAAAGTGATCAGCAGCTAAAGGAATATCGGCACCCATAGTTTCTCTAATAGGTTTACCATTATCCATAGTTTCTATTGTAGCCAAGTATTCTGAATTTTCATCAATTATATCAGCTATTTTATTTAATATAATAGCTCTTTCATTTACAGTAGTTTTACTCCAACTATTAAATGCTTTCCTTGCAGCTTTAACAGCAGCATCTACATCTTCTTCAGCAGCATCAGCAATTTCTGAAAGTAGTTGTCCATTTGCTGGATTATAAGTTTTTAATGTTGCCCCATCTGAAGAGTCTCTCCACTCGCCATCAATAAATAGTTGATATTTTTTTCTTAAATTGATTTCCATGTTTTCACCCTCCTAAAACGGTTAATTTATTTATATATTATATTATAACGTTATATCTGAATATTTGCAATTTGGATAATAGTTTAACAATTAACTGTAATAATTAATTAATAATAATTATTGACCTTAAAGTGTTTAAAATGCTAATATAAATTTGAATAATTAAATAATAGTAAGAAAAACTATAGTAAATAGATTGATATATAGATATATATAGAAAGGAAATTTATAATGCAAAAAAGAGAAGTAGTATATGATACAGGATTTAATATAGAAAATACTTATTCTAAATTACCAGAAGTTTTTTATACTAAACAATTACCTAGCTTTGTACAAGATCCTAAAATAGCTATATTAAATAAGAAATTAGCTGAAGATTTAGAATTAAATTTAGAAATTCTAGATAGTAATGATGGAGCAAATATTTTTTCAGGCAATAAACTAATAAATGGCTCTGAACCAATTGCAGAAGCTTATGCAGGCCATCAATTTGGATATTTTACTATGCTTGGAGATGGAAGAGCTGTTTTGTTAGGTGAAAATATAAATCCTAATGGAGAAAGAGTAGATATTCAACTTAAAGGATCAGGAATCACACCATATTCAAGAGGTGGAGATGGTAAGGCAGCTCTTGGTCCTATGATTAGAGAATATATTATAAGTGAAGCAATGAATTCACTTGGAATTCCTACTACTCGTAGTTTAGCTGTAGTAACTACAGGTGAGTCAGTCCCACGTGAAAAAATAGAACCTGGAGCCATATTAACTCGTATAGCATCTAGCCACATAAGAGTTGGAACTTTCCAATATGCTACTAGATATACAAGTTATGAAGCTTTAAAAGTTTTAGCTAATTATACCTTAAAAAGACATTATCCTGAAGGATTAAATAAAGAAAATCCCTATTTATTTTTATTAGAAGAAGTAATTAAAAACCAAGCAAAATTAGTTTCTAAATGGCTTCAAGTAGGATTTATTCATGGCGTTATGAACACTGATAATGTAAGTATTTCTGGTGAAACAATAGACTATGGGCCATGTGCATTTATGGATACTTATGACCCAGCAACTGTCTTTAGCTCTATAGATCATCAAGGCAGATATGCATATGGTAATCAGCCTAATATAATGGCATGGAATTTAGCAAGATTTGCTGAAACACTAATACCTTTATTAAGTGATAATCAAGAAGAAGCAATAGATATAGCCCAAAATTCAATTTCTAAATTCAATGATATATATAAGGAAAATTATATTTCAGGAATGAGATTAAAACTAGGATTATTTAATGAGGAAAAAGAAGATGAAGAATTAATATATAATCTTTTAAGCTTAATGCATAAATATGGTGCAGATTATACAAATACCTTTAGAGATTTAACCTTAGAGAAAAAAGATAATATTCCAATGTTTACTACATCTGAATTTAGTAACTGGTATAATAAATGGAGTGAAAGATTATCTAGGCAGGATAACACAAAGGATGAAGTAATAAAATTAATGAAGAGTATAAATCCTTCAATAATTCCTCGTAATCATCGTGTGGAAGAAGCTATTGAAGCAGCAGTAAAAGATAATGATTACAGTGTAATGATGAAATTATTAAAAGTATTATCAAATCCATTTGAATACAGTAAAGATCAAGAAGAATATATAACATTACCAAAGCCAACAAATATTCCATATAGGACATTTTGTGGCACATAAAATTATATTTTAAAATTTAAGTAACAAAACAGCTAATATTTTTGGCTGTTTTATTTTTGTTACTTATTAAATGAAATAAAATTAAAATATGTAAATACTTGATATATTATCTAAAAAGATGTATTATTTAATTGATAATAGTTATTAGTTAATAAAAGAATATAAATTTATAAAATAGATGAAATAATATTCATAAGGGGGAATACAATGAATATTTTAATAGGAGTTCTTATACCATTTATAGGAACATCATTAGGATCAGCTTGTGTTTATGCAATGAAGAAAGAAATTAGTAAAAAAGTAAATAAGATTTTACTAGGCTTTGCCTCTGGTATTATGATAGCAGCATCAATATGGTCATTAATTATTCCATCAATTGATATGTCTAGTGGAATGGGGAAGTTATCTTTTATTCCAGCTGCTGTTGGCATAATTCTTGGAGTTTTATTTTTATTTTCTTTAGATAAGATTATTCCACATATTCATGTAGAAGACGGTAATAAACAAGAAGGAATAAAAAAATATAATATAAGTAAAACAACAAAACTTGTATTTTCAGTAGTTCTTCACAATATTCCAGAAGGAATGGCTGTAGGAATTGCTTTTGCAGCAGTTATGAATGAAGGAAATGCTATTAATTTTGCTTCTGCTCTTGCTCTTTCTTTAGGAATAGCAATTCAAAACTTTCCAGAAGGTGCCATAATATCAATGCCACTTAAAAGTGAAGGATTAAGTAAAAATAAAGCCTTTATTTATGGAGTTTTATCTGGAATAGTAGAACCTATAGGGGCAGCTATTACTATAATGTTTTCTAGATTTATTACACCATTTATGCCATATCTTCTTTCTTTTGCAGCCGGTGCAATGATATTTGTTGTAGTAGAAGAATTAATTCCAGAAGCAGCGGAAGATAATGCATCAGATATTAGTGCAATAGCATTTTCATTAGGCTTTATAATTATGATGATCTTAGATGTAGCCTTATCTTAAAAATATAGATAATAATAGAATTAAATTTAAAATTAAATTTTCAAGTAGATAGTGAGTAATCATTATCTACTTTTTTTTATTAATGATTATAAATTTTTAATAAGGATATAGATTTTAATACTAGTAAAAAGATAATAACATTAGTTACTTGTAGTTATGAGTATGATGCTGCACGAACTGTTGTCCATGCAATTACTAAATAAAAATTTTTATTAGTAATTTAATATATATTTATCTATTAGAAATAATATACAGATAGATAAGTATATGGTAATATATGGACAAGATATAAAGAAAAAGACTATGTTTAAGATTATATTAATTATAGTGGAGGAAATATTTATGAAAGATTATACAAAAATATTACCTAATCATACTGAAAAATATATTGGAGAAAATGATTTATTCTTAGAAATATTTGAGGCTGAAGGTCATTTAGAAGAAATTCAAAAAAGACCTCCTCTAATTTTTGTACATGGTGCTTATACTGGAAGTTGGATGTGGAGCAAGTATATACCTCATTTTATAAATAAAGGTTGGAAGTGCTATGTAATGAATATGAGAAGTCATTATAAAAGTAGAGTAATGGATTTTACTAAAATATCCTTTGATGACTATTTAGATGATATTAAAGAAGTCATTACAGAATGTGGTGAAACTCCTATTTTAATTGGATTTAGCATGGGTGGTATACTTTGTCAAAAGTTAGCAGAGTTAGTTGAACTCCAAGGCTTAGTACTTATTGATACATGTATAAGTAAAGAAGTATATGAAATTGCTCCATACAAAGAAAACTATAAATCTTCAATAGAAAGAATTATAGATCCAGCTCCAACTCGTCCTGAGAATTATAGTATAGATGAATCAGAAGATGATATAGCTTTTCAAAGAAAGTATCTATCAATGGAATCTTCAAAAGTAATGAGTACTATTTTAGATTATGAAATAAAGGGAGGAATATCTATAGATTATAACAAAATAAAGTGCCCTTCTCTTGTGATTAAATCTGTAAGTAGTGATGATTCTAATAGAAGAGGAAAGGTGTTAGCAGAACAACTTAATGCCAAGTATGAAGGATTATGGAATACAACTCATACTGGGTTACTCGTAGGACAAAGATATATGGAGGTAGTAGATAAAATCATAGAATGGTTAAAAAGTAATAAACTTTAAAACTTACTTAAGAGATATTTAGAAATATTTAAAGAAATTAAAAA
>OGSQ01000594.1_pt1 | contig 10761 bp, 6 predicted proteins | sample 1573921 | NCBI WGS metagenome assembly OGSQ01 (sample SAMN03295832, study PRJEB24534) | human gut metagenome | isolation source: fecal sample 7 from infant 4 | host: Homo sapiens | place: USA: Pittsburgh, PA | collected 2014-07 | reverse complement strand
CAGTCCCAATGTGGCCGATCACCCTCTCAGGTCGGCTACGCATCGTCGCCTTGGTGAGCCGTTACCTCACCAACTAGCTAATGCGACGCGGGTCCATCTCATAGCGGATTACTCCTTTAATTGCTGTACCATGCGGTACTACAATCTTATGCGGTATTAATCTTCCTTTCGAAAGGCTATTCCCCTCTATGAGGCAGGTTACCCACGTGTTACTCACCCGTCCGCCGCTAATCCACTCCCGAAGGAGCTTCATCGCTCGACTTGCATGTGTTAAGCACGCCGCCAGCGTTCGTCCTGAGCCAGGATCAAACTCTCAATAAAAAGTTTAATCTTAGCTTACTCAAAATAAAGAATTGCTGGTTTACTTAAATGTTTATATTATATTCTGTTCAATTTTCAAAGACCATTTTCTTTCACAACTTTACGTTGTTATTATGTTGTCACCCTCAAGCGACTTACTTAGTATATCACTCGAAGCATTTCATGTCAACAACTTTTTCAAAACATTGTTTTGTTTTGTTGTTTCATGTCCTGACGACATCATTTATACTATCACTTTATAAATATACTGTCAACACTTTTTTATAGTTATAAAAAATATTATTTAGTATTAGATAACTTAAATGCTTACCAATCATATTTTATACCATAATCCTCTTATTTATATTAGTATTTAAAACCTCTATTTTAATCTATAAACCCAAATTTATATTTATCTGTTTAGCTCTAATTTTTTATGTTTCACAAAAGTAGCTATCCCACTCTTTCATTTGATAATTGATAGTGTAAAGTTGACAGTTTCAGTGAAAAGGCTCAATTTTTATTGATTTTTTTATTTTTAGAAATCTACTTTATAAATTTCATACTTAACTATAAATTCTCTAAGTCTGTTGAATTCACTATATTAAATAATCATATTATCATTATAATTTCCTATAAATTAAAAGAGTGTGCCAGAATAAATTCTGGACACACTTTATATTAACTACATATTCTATATAACTTTAAAATTCTTCACATATATGCTATATTAACGCTCTAATTTCATGAATTCTATAACCAATTCTTCTTTTTAATAACTAAAGGATACATAGTAGATCCTATAAGAGTCTCACCTTTTCTTATTTCACTACCCTTATCTGCTATAACATTATCTAAAACTACCTCATCTTCGATTCTGCTATTTTGCATTATTATGCAATCCTTTATTTTTGCATTTTTTCCAACATAAACTCTTCTTCCAATAACACAATTTTCAACTGTACCTTCTATCCTACATCCATTAGCAATAATAGAATTTACAACATTACTATTGTCCGAATAGAATGTTGGGCCTTCATCTTTAGTCTTTGTATAAATTGGTCTCTCTTCATTAAATATTTCCTTATTAACTTTTTTATTTAAAAGAGCTACATTACTATCATATAAAGCTTTTATTGAATTTATACAGTCCAAATGTCCTTTAAATTCATATGCACCAGCTGAAAGATTATTTAAATTATTATGAATATATTCTTTAACCTTTCTATACATACCGCTGCTTATACATTCATTTACTATATTTAAGAACAATTCTCTTTTTAATACATACATTTCCATATTGATATTAGCCTTAGGATTCTTTCCAATATTCTCTCCTACACTAATAACACTTCCTGAATCATCAATATTTAAAACACCGCAGTCACTAAAAGATTCGTCTGCGTTATTAACTTTCTTATACACAATTGTTATATCTTTTCCAGTACTTTTATGATATTCTAACACTTCTTTATAATCTATATTGCATATCATATAACTTGGAGCTAATAATACATATTCTTTTCTGCTTCTATTTAAAAATTGAATATTATCTGCAAAATTATGAACATCATCATATACAGGATCATCATTTCCAAAATTAAATACTCTTAATCCATCTGTTTTTCTATTTAAATCCCATGGTCGTCCATTAGTAATATGATCAATTAACGATCTTGATTTATTCTTTGTGAATATTCCGATACAATTTATTCCTGAGTTTGTCATATTAGATAATACGAAATCAATTACTCTATATCTTGCTGCTATAGGTACTGAAGCAAGAGATCTATTTACAACTAGTTCACCCATTCTATTTTCATTTTCATCTAAGTTAATTATACCAATACAATTTTTCATTTCTTTCTCCCCCTTAGCATACCATTAAACTGCTTTATTGCTTTCTTCTATAACTGTACCCATTTTTACTTCTTCTTTAGCTGCTATTATCGCTATTTCTTCACCTAAAGAAATCTTACAGTCTTTTCTTACAACTGCTCCACTACCTACTATTGCTTTTTCAATAACAACATTATCACCTATTTTTGCATCAGTCATAATTATAGAATCCCTTATAACTGTATTTTTACCTATATGCACACCTTGGAATAATATTGAGTTTTCAATTTGCCCATTAACAACACATCCCTCAACTACAAGCGAATTATTAACTTTAGCATTTTCACCAATATATTGTGCTGGTCTTACAGGATTTACTGAATAAATCTTCCAATCTTCATCATGCAAATCTAATTCATTATCTTCTCTTATTAAATCCATATTTGCTTCCCAAAGACTATCTATAGTCCCAACATCTTTCCAGTATCCCTTAAATGGATAAGCTACTAATTTATTTCCGTCATTAAGCATCTTAGGAATTATATTCATTCCAAAATCATTTTTTGATGTTTTATCTGCTTCATCTTCTCTTAAATATTTCTTTAATGTCTTCCAATTAAATATATATATTCCCATTGATGCTAAGTTATTTTTTGGTGCTTTTGGCTTTTCTTCAAATTCATATACTGATAAATCGTCTCTAGTATTCATAATTCCAAAACGTGATGCTTCTTCCATAGGGACCTCTATTACTGCAATAGTTGAATCTGCCCCCTTTTCTTTATGAAAATCAAGCATTTTTGTATAATCCATCTTATATATGTGATCTCCGGATAATACCAATATATATTCTGGATCATATCGGTCCACAAATTCTATATTCTGATATATTGCATTGGCAGTTCCCTTATACCATTCTCCACCCTTTTCTTCTTGATATGGAGGTAAAATACTTACGCCTCCTTGTGTTCTATCTAAATCCCATGCTTCACCTATACCAATGTGTGCATTTAATTCAAGTGGTTTATACTGTGTTAATACCCCTACCGTATATATTCCAGAATTAGCACAGTTACTTAATGGAAAATCTATTATTCTATATTTTCCTCCAAATGGTACTGCTGGTTTTGCTAACTTTTTAGTTAACACCCCTAATCTAGACCCTTGTCCACCAGCTAATATCATTGCTACAACTTCATTTTTACCCATAATTTTTTCTCCTCTCATACGTTTTATTCTCATAAAATGGATTTTTGTGCTTTACACATTTATTTAAATAATATGCTTAACATAATGTTTTTATGTTAATTTGCTATTTGTTAAGCATATCAATTTTTGCTATATATTAATTATTAAATTTACTACTTATTTATTTTTCTTAATATTTTAAAGCTACATGGATACATTATTAAAACACTTTCATATCCAACAAATTTATATTTTTCACCTTCATTAAATAAATCTAAATAAGTTCCTTCTAAAGTAATACCCCTTACTACTTTTTGTGCATTTGAAACATTAACAACAACTACAATTCTTTCATTTTCATATACTCTTTCAAATGCAAAAATATCCTCTTCTGTATCGAAAATATTAAAATCCCCTTTTTTCAAAGCATCTTGACCATTTCTAATTTGTGCTATCCTTTTATAAAACCCAATTAAATCAACATCTTCATTTTCCCAAGGATAACTCTTTCTGTTATCTGGATCTTTTCCTCCTGTAACCCCTGTTTCATCACCATAATATATCAAAGGTACCCCAGGAATAGTAAATTGTAATGCTACTATTATTTTTAAGCATCGTATATTTCCATCTAATACAGTAAGTATTCTTTCTGTATCGGATGTTCCAATAAGATTAATATTTCCTAAAAATACTTCTCTAGGATAATTTTCATATAAAGACATTACTTTCTTTTTTAACTTATCTGATTTTATATATCCTCTAGTAAAGTTAATTAAACTCTCCCTTAATGGATAATTAGTTACAGATTGTATCTCTTTGCCATATAGATATCTTCTTTTTTTAGAATAACTTATCTTATTAGATGCATCATCCCATACATCCCCTATTAAAACAGTTTCCTTATCCAAGGTATCTAGCCTATCTCTTATTATTTCTATAAATTCATCTGGAAGCTCATCTGTAACATTCAAACGCCATCCACTTGCTCCAAGATCAATCCATTTTTTTATTATTGAATCATCCCTATTTACTAAAAAGTCAATATAACTATTATGCATTACATTAATATTAGGCCTTCCTTCAATCCCCCACCAACATTCATATCCATATGGATATCTATTAAATTTATACCAATTATGATATTTTGAATTTGGAGATTGATATGCTCCTATTTCATCATAGTTTCCGGCTTTATTGAAATATCTGCTATCTGAACTTGTATAACTAAATACTCCATCTAAAATTATTTTAATATCTTTACTTTTAGCTTTTTCACATAATTCTTTAAAATCTTCCTCTGTACCAAACATCTCATCAATTATGTCATAATCTCCTGCATCATATTTATGACAGCTTGAAGATTTAAATATTGGACTTAAATTAATTATATTTACGCCCAAAGACTTTATATAATCTAATTTTTTTATTATCCCTCTAATATTGCCTCCATAGAAGTCCCATCTTATAGTCCTTCCTTGATAATCTTTTATATATACTGGAGTATCATCCCATCTTCCATATATAAAAGAATTTTTTTTGGGATTATTTATACTACCATCATCATTTCCATTACAGAATCTATCTACAAATATTTGATATATAATTCCTTCTTTATACCAGTCTGGTAAATTGGATTTCTTATATATAGTTATTTGATATGGTACAGGATTATAGGTATATATCTGACCAATACCACCTAGATGTTCATCATTATTTCCGTAGTATACTCTGTCATACCCATCTATTAAAATAAAATAATACCCCAACACTCCCAAAGCATCTTCTGTATCAATCTCTATAGAATATCGATAATTTCCACTATTAAGGTATTCCTTTTCCATTCCCATATTTACTTTTGTACCATCAAATTGTAATAGTTCAATAGCTACTACTATCTCTTTCTCTATATCAATTGATAACTTAACCTTCTGTCCTTCCTCTACAGCACCAAAAGGTCTTCTATATACTATGCTTTGCGAGTCATGCATTACCTTTATCCTGTCCATTGATTTACCTCCTATAGATTCTTATAAATTACTTCTGATCTCCAAGTCCCTGCTGCATATTGTTCAGTTATTCTGTCAGATGAGAACATTTTTGAATGTGCAATATTTATCTAACACATTTTCTACCATTTATCAGTCTTTCTATAAAGAGTATCAATCTTATTTTGAGCTTTTAAATATGAATTAAAATTATTCAATAAAAAAACTCATCATTATAAGTTAGTAGATTTTCATAAATGTTTCTAAATTTATTTCTATAATTATGATATTTACCATTTATTAAATCGTCCATTACTCTTCTTATCTTTGTATAACTATTATAAACATCTATGAAATATATCAAAAATTCTTATAGTAGTTAATTCTTTCATCTGCAGTTAATGCGAATATGACTATATTATCATTTGTTAATTCATTTTTTATTAAAATACTAATTACATCTTATATATCAAGTATTTACTAATATTGTCCTGTTAATTCTCTGTACATATCAAGATATATCTGTGCTGATCTTCCCCAACTATTATCAGAATTCATTGCATTTATAACAAGGTTATTCCATTTCTTTTTGTCCTTATATATCCATAAGGCATATTTAATTATATTTAACAATTCTTCTGAATTATAGTTTTTAAATCCAAATCCATTTCCTGAACCAATATATTCATTATATGGGTTTACTGTATCTTTTAGTCCTCCTGTTTCTCTTACTATAGGAATTGACCCATACCTTAATGCTATCAATTGCCCTAATCCACATGGTTCAAATGCCGATGGCATTAAGAACATATCACTTGAAGCATATATCTTATTAGCTAAAGTATTATCAAACCTAATATTTGCAGATACCTTATCTCCATAAGCATAATCTAACCATTTAAAATGATCTTCATAATGTTTGTCTCCAGTACCTAAAATTACAAGCTGAACATTCTCTTGAAGCAATTTGTCTGAAATATTAACTAATAAATCAATTCCCTTTTGACTTGTTAGTCTTGTTACCATTGCTATCATTGGAATACTCTCATCTACCTTTAATCCTAGTTCTTTTTGAAGCGCAATTTTATTTATAGCTTTACTTGTAAATGTATTCACATCATAATTCCTAATTATTCTCCTATCAGTCTTAGGATTAAATTCATCATAATCTATACCATTTACAATACCTCTTAGAACATATGATCTATCCCTTAATACTCCATCTAATCTATGTCCATATTCTGGAGTTTGAATTTCACCTGCATAACTATTACTTACAGTTGTAATAATATCAGAGTAATAGAGTCCGCCCTTCATAAAGCTGACACCCTCATCAAATTTCAAACATGTATTATCATATAATTCAAGATCAAATCCAAATAATTCTGGTAGTATATTAGGATCGAACACTCCTTGGAATGCTATGTTGTGAATTGAATATACACATTTCATATTCCAGTAAAAATTATCATATTTTTTATATTGAAACTTTAATAATACTGGAAGCATACCTGTCTGCCAATCATTACAATGAATTAAATCAGGTTGCCAATCTACTTGCCTTAACATATCTAAAACTGCTCTGTCAAAAAAAGCAAATCTTTCTGCATCATCGTAAAATCCATATAACCCATCACGATTAAAATATCTTTCATTATCAAGAACATAATAGGTAACACCATTATAGAAACATTCCCATACTCCGCAGAATTCATCTCTCCATCCAACACGAACATTAAACCATTTTACAAATCTTAGTTTATCTTTTACTTCCCAATTTAATTCTTTATATTTAGGTATAACAACTCTAACATCTACATTTTTTTGAGCAAGTGCTTTAGGTAATGCCCCTGCAACATCTCCAAGACCACCGCTTTTAATAAAAGGACTTGCCTCAGATGCTACAAATAAAACTCTCATTTCTTATCCCCCTAGCCTAATATACATTAATAATTACAGATTATTGGTGACAATAAATTATCATCAATAATCCATAACCTTACATGTCTTTTATTTTAATTAATTTCTTTTTCATCTTTTTCTGTTTCATTATTTTCTTCATTTTTAAATATATCTTTAACTTTTAACACTAAAGTTGCCATTGGTGGTACTTTAATCTTTACAGAATACGGTTGATTTTGGAAAGGAGCCCTTTCAGCAAATAATGGTGTGTCCATAATTTGTCCTGAACCACCATATTTAGAATCATCTGTATTAAATAATTCCTCGTATTCACCTAAAAATGGTACTCCAATTTGATAATCATAATAAACAATTGAAGTAAAGTTTACTATAAAGATTAATGTTTCATCATCTTTTCTACTTCTCCTTGTAAATACAAGTATGCTTTGCTCACTATTATCAGCTTCTATCCAATTAAATCCTCGATGATCATGGTCCAATTCCCAAAATGCTTTATTATCAAGATATAACTTATTTAAATCTTTAAAAAATAACTGAGTTTTTTCATTTATCTCTAAAGCTTCTATTAGATTCCATTCAAGTTGTTCGTATTCTCTCCATTCTATACCCTGAGCAAATTCACATCCCATAAATGTAAGTTTCTTTCCAGGATGTCCCATCATATATCCCATAAAGGCTCTTAATCCTGCAAATTTATTCCATTCATCGCCCCACATCTTTTCAATTAAAGATTTCTTACCATGAACTACTTCATCATGAGATAATGGTAATACATAATTTTCCGCATAATTATACATCATTGCAAAAGTGATGTTTCTATGATTATTCTTTCTATACGAAGGATCTATTTTTACATATTCTAATGTGTCGTTCATCCATCCCATATTCCACTTTAGATTAAATCCTAATCCATCTTCCATTGGTGGTTTTGTTATATTCGGCCACGCTGTTGATTCTTCTGCTATCATTAATGCAGTTGGATACTCTGCAAAAACTGCTTGATTCAATTGTTTCAAAAAGTCTATAGCTTCTAAATTTCCATTTCCACCATATTTATTAGGTTTCCACTCTCCTGGCTCTCTACTATAATCTAAGTATAAAATGCTTGATACCGCATCCACTCTTAACCCATCAACATGGAATTCCCTAAACCAATATAAAGCATTTGATATTAAGTAACTTTGTACTTCTGCTCTTCCTAAATCAAAGTTACATGTTCCCCATCCTTTATTTTCAGCTCTCCATTCTTCTTGATATTCATAAGTAGCTGTACCATCAAATTTATATAATCCATGTGCATCTTTACAGAAATGACCTGGAACCCAATCCATAATAACTCCTATATTTTCTTCATGTAACTTATTGATTAATAATTTAAGTCCTTCTGGATTTCCATATCTACTTGTTGGAGAATAGTATCCTGTTCCTTGATATCCCCATGATGCATCTAAAGGATGTTCAACAAGAGGCATTATTTCAACATGTGAATATCCCATATCCTTTAAATACGCAGGTAAAATTTCACTTATTTCTTCATAAGATAAAAAATCACCATCTTGATTTCTTCTCCATGAACCCAAATGAATTTCATAAATATTTAATGGCTGCTCTAATACATTTATTTTATTTCTATTTTCTATCCACTTTTTATCATTCCAAGTAAAATCTTTAGGTGCATATATTATAGATGCATTATTTGGTCTTAATTCACTAAAAATAGCATATGGATCAGATTTATATTCTCCACTATTACCCTTGGAATCAACTACACAATATTTATACTTGTCTCCTTCCTTAGGTTGAGTGAAGAATCCAGACCATATTCCGTTCTCACTAATTTTTTCAAGTTTATAAGCATCATTAACATTAAAGTCATTAAAATCACCAACAACATAAACCTCACTTGCTCTTGGTGCCCATGTAGCAAACTGAACTCCTTTTACATTATTTCTAATTACAACATGAGAACCCAAAATATTATATGCACTATAATTCTTTCCCTGATGGAACAAATACTCATTAAAGCTTGTTATTTCAGTATCATCAATATTTACTTTATCTTTTTCTGTAATTATTTCTTTTGCACTAGGTAAATTTTCTTTACTCATGGCTGTTAATTTATCATTTTTACTTTCTACTATTTTTGTCTCTTCAATATCTACTTGAACACTTCCTTTAACATCTTCTGTCTTTTTAGTACTAGCTGCTTTTACTTCTTTATTTTCCGCTTTATCCGTATCAGCCTTTGTTGAACTAGATGTTTTTGAAGCTTTAGTAGTCTTTCTAGTAGTTCTAGTTTTTGTTGTTGTTTTCTTAGCTGTTGTTGTTTTCTTAGCTGTTGTTGTTTTTTTAGTTGCTCTTGTCTTTTTCTCAACTTTTTCATTTTCTAAAGGTTTATCACTTACTTTTTCTTCAACTTCAACTATTTTTTTAGTATCTATATCTATTTCTTTATTTTCATTATCGATATCTTTTCTGCTTAAAGATTTCGCATCAGTCTTTAACTCAGTTGATATATCCCCTTTAGATACATTATTTTCTGTTTTAGATTTAGCTCTAGTAGTCCTTTTTCTAGTTGTTGTTTTTGCCTTTTCCTTAGTAGAAGATGCTGAAGAATCTACTTTTGCTGTTGTTTCAACTGTAGTTTCTGCAATTATTTTACTGCTTCCATTAGGTTTATCTGACATTAACTCTTACCCCCATCCATATTAGTATCCCTCTCATAGTCGTTAACCTTTCCTCTGCATTTCCTTATTTTATTTTTAACTTATTATTGCCTATAATTATATTTTACCAAAATTTGTGAGATTTTTCACTTGTTTTTATAATTTTCCATTAATTATTTTTGTAATTTTACCCATTAAAATATGTTTTTTACTTTTTTAGTATTATATCTCTTTATATCTTAAAACTAATTTGCAAATTATTCAATATTATATATGTATTAATAACGTTAACATTTTTTTAAATTTAAAATATTTTTAATTTTCAAAAAAATTCTACTTAAAATAACAAATTTGTTTATTTATAACTTATATCATTTTTAATTAATTATCATAACATATATAAAGATATTATGAGGATAATTCAATTCATAATCATTAATCAAACTCTCTTCATAATATCAAATTCTTTTTTAAAAATATTATTTCTAAACGCTAAAAAGGATAGTTATTTCTAACTATCCTTATTCTTACCTGGCGACGTCCTACTCTTCCACACAGTCTCCCATGCAGTACCATCGGCGCTATAGACCTTAACTGTCCTGTTCGGAATGGAAAGGAGTGTTACCTCTATGCCATCATCACCAGATTTATGTACTCTTCACTTTTAGTGAATTTCCTCACTCAATTTTGAAAAAACTTTTTGTTCTTTCAAAATTGCACATAAGTGAGAATCCAAATTTTACATTTGGTTAATCGAACTTACTCAGCGAACTAAGTGAGTCGAGTTTCCTCTTAATTAATGTATTTACAACTTGATTATATTGGTCAAGCCCTCGACCTATTAGTATCAGTCAGCTAAA
>OGSQ01000589.1_pt1 | contig 10826 bp, 10 predicted proteins | sample 1573921 | NCBI WGS metagenome assembly OGSQ01 (sample SAMN03295832, study PRJEB24534) | human gut metagenome | isolation source: fecal sample 7 from infant 4 | host: Homo sapiens | place: USA: Pittsburgh, PA | collected 2014-07 | reverse complement strand
GTATATTAATAATAAAGGTTATTAATTAAACTATTTATAGTTTAAGTTTTTTGGTAACTTTTATTATTAATATAATTCCTGTTTTCTTTTAGGAAAGCAGGATTTTTTTGTTTTTAAAATAAAAATATTATAAATTATAGAAATTTTTGGGGGAGAAATATGAAAATTGCTGTTATTAGTGCAATACTTGAGAAACCTAGTAAATGTAATTCTGATTTTAATCAGGTAGTATCAACCTTTAGAGGAAGTATAAAGGGAAGGATGGGAATTCCTTTAGATGATGAAACTTCTGTTATATCCATAGTTGTAGTTGGAAGTTTAAATGAAATTAATAGTTTAACAGGAAGGCTTGGGAATATAGAAGGAGTAACTGTAAAAACTGCTATTAGTAAAAAAGAAACAATGCTACCCAATAATGTGAATTGAGTAATCTCAAATTACATAGTTAATTATACATTTTAATTTGAAGCTAGCTAATTTTAGCTTCATTAACAGTACTCTAGGAGGGATACTATGAATATAAAGAATATAATTGATAAATTATATGAAAACAATAATGCTAGTAGGGAAGAACTTGTATTTTTATTAGATAATTTAACAGAAAAAGATAAGGATTACTTAGTTGAAAAGGCACATGAAACTAGAATGAGAACCTATGGAAATACAGTTTATATGAGAGGACTTATAGAGTTTACTAATATATGTAAGAAAAATTGTGTCTATTGTGGAATAAGAAGAGATAATAAAAATGCAGATAGATATAGATTATCTCAAGAGGATATTTTAGAGTGTGTTGAAATTGGTGATAGATTAGGATATAAGACATATGTACTTCAAGGTGGAGAAGATGATTATTTTACAGACGAAAGAATGATAGAAATAATTAAGGCAATAAAAAGTAAATATCCTAACAATGCAATTACTTTATCAATAGGGGAGAGAAGCTATGAATCCTATAAAAGGATGTTTGATGCTGGAGCAGATAGATATCTTTTAAGACATGAAACAGCTACAAAAGAGCTATATGAATCTCTTCATCCAGGAGCAAGTTTTGAAGAAAGAAGAAAATGCCTAAGGGACTTAAAAGAAATTGGATATCAAGTTGGTGCAGGCTTTATGGTAGGGTTACCTAATCAAAGCACTAATGATTTAGTTAATGATCTATTATTTGTAAAGGAATTTGAGCCTCATATGTGTGGAATAGGGCCATTTATACCACATAAGGATACTCCATTAAAGGATAAAATAGGTGGAACTGTTGAGATGACTACAACAATATTAGCACTAGTAAGACTATTACTACCAAATGTTTTATTACCTTCAACTACTGCCCTGGGAAGTATAGATCCAATAGGTAGGGAAAAGGGTATTAAAGCAGGAGGAAATGTAGTAATGCCAAATCTTTCGCCTACTAGTGTTAGAGAAAAATATTCTTTATATGATGGAAAGATATGTACAGGGGATGAAGCAGCAGAATGTAGAAAGTGTATAGAAGGAAGAATAAATAAAGCTGGTTTTAGAGTTGAAATTACAAGAGGTGACAATGTAGCTTGGGCAAAAGATAATGGCTATTATAAAGTTAATAAGGGCAATATTCAACTTGAAAATATAAAATTAATATAAGTTATAGTATAGGGGTGTATTAAATGTTTATTGATCATAATTATATTGAAAGAATTTTGGAAGAAGCTAAAGGAGCTACTAGGGAAGATATTAAGGCGGTTTTAGAAAAGGCTAAGAAAAGAGATGGATTATCTTATGAAGATATAGCAATATTATTACAAGTTGAAGATAAAGAAGACATGGAAGAAATATTTAAGTTAGCAGGAGAAATTAAAGATTCTATATATGGAAAAAGAATAGTAATTTTTGCTCCTTTATATGTTAGTGATTATTGCGTAAATAATTGCGTTTATTGTGGTTATAAGAGAACTAATAATTTTTCTAGAAGAAAATTAACTATGGAAGAAGTAGCAGAGGAAGTTAAGATACTAGAAAAAATGGGACATAAAAGATTAGCTCTAGAACTAGGAGAAGACCCTGTAAATGCACCAATAGAGTATGTTTTAGAGTGCTTAAAAACTATTTATTCAACTCAAAATGATAATGGTGAAATAAGAAGAGTTAACGTTAATATTGCTGCGACAACTGTAGAAAATTATAGAAAACTTAAAGAAGCTAAAATTGGAACATATATATTATTCCAAGAAACATATCATAAGCCAACCTACGATAAAATGCATCCAAAGTCTTTAAAGGGAGATTATAATTACCACTTAACTTCCTTTGATAGAGCCATGGAAGCAGGAATAGATGATGTTGGTGCTGGAGTATTATTTGGACTAGCAGATCCTAAATTCGAAGTTTTAGGACTTATGATGCATAATAGACATTTAGAAGAAAAATATGGAGTTGGCTTCCATACAATATCAATGCCAAGATTAAAGCCAGCAGCAGGAGTAACATTACAAGAGTTTCCTAATTTAGTAGATGATGAGATGTTTAAAAAATTAGTAGCTATTATTAGAATAGCAGTTCCATTTACAGGTATAATAATGTCCACTAGAGAAACAGCAGAAATGAGAAGAGAATTATTAAAATATGGTGTATCTCAAATTAGTGCTGGGTCAAGCACTGGTGTAGGCGGCTATAAGGAAAGAGAAGAAGGCAAAGATGATAGCATTCAATTTAAAACATCAGATGATAGAACACCTTTAGAAGTAATAAAATCAGTATTAGATGACGGATATATTCCAAGTTATTGCACAGCTTGTTATAGAAGAGGAAGAACTGGAGAAAGATTTATGAAGCTTGCAAAGAGTGGAGAAATCCAAAATGTTTGTGAACCAAATGCAATAACTACTCTTTTAGAATTTGCTATAGATTATGGTGATAAAGAAATATTAGAAAAAGCAGAAGCTGTTATTAATAGAGAAAAGGAAAATATAAAGAGAAAAGATATTAAGGAATTACTAGAGAAAAACTTAGAAAGATTAAGAGCAGGAGAAAGAGATCTATATTTATAGGAGGGTTACATTATGAATTCAACGCCCAATGCAAATAGAAAACATATTGCTATTTATGGAAAGACCAATGCAGGTAAATCATCATTAATTAATAAGCTTTTAGGTCAAGAAGTATCTTTAGTTTCTGAAAAGTCAGGTACTACAACAGATCCAGTTCAAAAGGCAATGGAATTAATACCTGTAGGGCCAGTACTATTTATAGATACAGCAGGCTTTAAAGATGATAGCAGTCTTGGAGAAATAAGAACTAAGAGAACCTTAGATATATTAAAAAGAACTGATATTGCAATTTATATTTTTGATGCTATGGATATAGATTTAGAAGAGTTTAATAAAATAAAGAGGACTTTTAAAAAGTATAATATACCTTATATAGTGGCTATTAATCAAATAGATAAATTGAGAAAAGAAGAATTAGATTTATTAAAAGAAAGTAATAAGGATTATGTATTTATATCTTCAGTAACAGGAGAAGGAATAGAAGAATTAAAGGAAAAACTTATTAATATCTTAAAGGAAGAAGAGGATGAACTTCCAATAGTAGGAGATTTACTTCCTTATGATAGTAAGGTAATAATGGTAGTACCTATAGATTCTGAAGCTCCAAAGGGAAGAATAATATTGCCACAAGTTCAATGTATAAGAGATTGCTTAGATCATGGAATAAAGAGTTATGTAGTTAGGGATACTGAATTAGAATCTGCTTTAAAGGATATAAAGGATGTTGATTTAGTAATAACTGATTCACAAGCTTTTAAAGAAGTAGATAAAATAGTTCCAAGTGATATAAAGTTAACTAGTTTTTCTATGTTATTTGCAAGACAAAAGGGAGATTTTGAAGAATTTATAAAAGGAGCTTTTAAGATTAAAGGCTTAAATAAAAATTCAAAAATCCTAATAGCTGAAAGTTGTACTCATAATGTATCTCATGAAGATATTGGAAGAGTAAAAATACCTAAGTTAATAAATAAATTTGTTGGTGAAGAATTAAACTATGAATATAGTATTTTTCATGATTTCCCAGAGAATATAGATAAATATGATTTAATTATCCATTGTGGAGCATGTATGATTAACAGAAAAACTGTTATTAATAGAGTTAATGAATGTAAGGAAAAAAATGTACCTATAACTAATTATGGTATAGTTTTAGCATATTTAAATGGAATATTAGAAAGAAGTTTATCTTTGTTCAATATAACAATAGATGATATAATTTAAAAGCTAAAGTTTTACTAAGGAAAAAGGGGAGTTATAATGAAAGACTTAGTTTTAGAATCAAATAGATGTTATCTTTGTAAAAATCCAAAATGTAAGGCGAATTGTCCAATAGATACTCCTATTCCAGAAATAATAGATTTATTTAAAGATGGACAAATAGCAAAGGCAGGAGAAATATTATTTAAGAATAATCCACTTTCTTTAGTTTGCTCTATAGTGTGCCCTCATGAAGATCAATGCACAGGTAATTGTATTAGAGGGATTAAGGATGAAGCAGTAAGATTTTGTGATATAGAAACACATATATCAAAATATTATTTAGAAAATGTTAGATTAGAAAAAGAAGCAGAATTAGATGAAAGAGTTGCTATAATAGGTGGAGGACCTGCTGGTATAACAATTGCCTTTATATTAGCACAAAAGGGATATAAGGTTACCTTGTTTGACTCTCATGATAAAATTGGTGGAGTATTAAGATATGGTATTCCAGAATTTAGATTGCCAAAAAGTATTATAGATCACTATGAAGAAAGACTAATTGAATTAGGTGTTAAAATAAGACCAAACACATTAGTGGGACCAGTACTTACATTAGATAAGCTTTTTTATGATGGATATAAAGCAATATTTATAGGAACTGGGGTATGGAATCCTAAAACCTTAGATATAAAAGGTGAAAGCCTAGGACATGTTCATTATGCAATTGACTATTTAAAATCCCCAGGGGTCCATAAATTGGGAAATAGGGTTTGTGTAATAGGGGCTGGAGATGTAGCAATGGATGCAGCAAGAACAGCTAAGAGAAATGGAGCAAAAGAAGTATATATTCTATATAGAAAAGGTATGGAAAACATACCTGCCACAAAGGCTGAATTAGAGGGAGCAATTTCAGATGGTGTTATGTTTGAATTATTTAAATCTCCTTTAGAGTTAACTGAAGAGGGTGTAAAATATATAGAAACAGAAAATGTGACTGGCGACGATGGCAGAATAAATACTGTTGCTATAGAAGGAAAAGAAGGATTATTTCAATGTGATTCAATAATAATTGCTGTAAGTCAATCACCTAAAAATAATATTGTCTCAAATACTTCAGGTCTTGAAACTAATAAATGGGGATTATTATTAACTGATGAGTATGGACATACAACAAGAGAAGGAGTTTTTGCTTCAGGTGATGTAGTTACAGGAGCTAAAACTGTAGTAAGAGCAGCATCTCACGCTAAGGTAGTAGCGGAAGAAATTGAAAAGTATATCTTAAAAAATAAATAAGTAATTAATAAGTTAATAATTGAAAAAGAGACCAAATGTAATAGTAATTACCTTGGTCTTCTTTTTTATTAAAAAAGTATAATATAAAAAAATATTATATAATATTAAACTAATATTCCAAATGTTATTTACAACGAAACAATGTTACGATAATATATAAATATAAAGAGTAAAGTTTATATTTTAATGAAAAATAAATAAAACATTGTTATGATGGAGGGCGCTATGGAAAAATATGATATTAAAATTGATGGGATTGGTACTATAAGTGAAGGTAAGTATAAAAATATAAAGATAGATGGAATGGGAACTATTCAAGGAGAAACAGAAGCAGAATATATTAAAATTGATGGAAAAGCTAAGAGTTTAGGGAAAATTAAATGTGATGAATTAAAGGTTGATGGATATTTTACTTCTTATGATGATATTAATATTAATACAAATTGTGAAGTTAATGGATATCAAGAGGTGAAAGGCAGTATAAAAGGAAAGTACCTTGAAGTGAATGGAAGATTGTCAGCTGAAAAAGAAGTTAGTTTTGATAAAGTTCAAGTAAATGGTGAATTTATTACATTAGGAGATTGTAAGTGCGAAGAATTTTATTTAGATGGAAAAGTTAATATATCAGGTCTTTTATCTGGTGATAATTTAGAACTAAATATTTCAAAAATAAATGAAATTAAAGAAATTGGAGGAGAAAAATTATCAGTAAGAAGAAGTAAAAGTTATTATAAAGTTTTATTTTTCAATAAGGAAAGAAAAGGGAAATTAATTTGTAATGAAATAGAAGCAGACGAAATTTACTTAGAGCATACTGAATGTAATATAGTTAGGGGAAGAAATATAGAAATAGGTGAGGGCTGTATTATTGAGACAATTGAATATACTGGTGATTTAAAGGAAAATGGAAATTCTAAAATAAAAAATAAAGTGTTTTTATAGGAGGCTATTATGAGTGAAAATAACACAAAGATTTTAGGAAATGCAACAATAGGAGCAGGAAAATATAATAATATAAAAATAATGGGTGATGGCACTGTAATGGGTGACATAGAATGCATAGATGTAGTGATAATGGGCGATGGAGAATTTAATGGAGCTGTTACAGCAAGAGATATAAAGGTTATGGGAGATTCAATTTTTAAGGGTACTATTAAGGCTAGAAAATTTAAGATTTATGGAGATGCAACTTTAAAAGAAAAAGGAACTATAGATATATTAAGTCTTAAGGGGGATTTTAAAAGTGAGTCTCAATTGGAGGTTAAAGATGAAGCTAAGATTATGGGAGATGCAGAAATAAAAGAAGATTTTAGAGGAAACTATATTGAAATTTTAGGAGAGATGAAGGCAAGTAAGAATATATATTTTGATACCTTAAAGGTATTAGGTAGCGCTGAAGTTAATGGAAATTGTGAGGGAAATTATTTTTACAATAAAGGAGAAGTTGAAATATGCGGATTACTTTCTGCAGATAAAATAGAAATATTTCCAAAGGGAGAAAGTAATATTGAGGAAATTGGTGGAAGTGAGATAATAATTAGAAAATCAGGATATATAGATTTTTTTAATGGAAAAGTTATTTCAAAATTAATAGAAGGAGATAATATTATTTTAGAAAATACTATTTGCAATATAGTAAGAGGTCATGATATTACTATATTATCAGGATGCTCTATTGATAAAATCGAGTATACAGGAAAATTAACTATAGATAAAAAAAGTAAGGTAGGGGAGCAAATATGCTTGAGGAATTAATATCTAAGAAGGAACTTTTAGAAGTTATGGGAATATCATATGGGCAATTATATAGATGGAAAAGGAAAGAATTAATACCAGAAGAATGGTTTATTAAAAAGAGTGTATCCACAGGGCAAGAGACATTTTTCCCAAAAGAAAAAATAATTGAAAGAATAAATAAGATTATTGAATTGAAGGATGAAGCATCTTTAGATGATCTTGCATATATCTTTTCAAATAATATTAAGGATATAAAAATTACTAGAGACTATTTAATTAATGTTTTTTCAAGTGAAATGATTTCAATGTATGAAGATATTATTGAAATTAAGGATATATATGAAGAGAATAATATATTTTCCTTGTTTATTTATAATAAGCTTATTAGTTTAGGCAGTTTAAGTCTTTCAGAAATAAAAGAAATAACATTATTAGCTAATAGAGACTATAAAAAAATAGATAATAGAGATTATGAATTAGTTATTAAAAGAAAATATGGAGTTTGTTATTATTATATAATTTTAGATAATGTTAATATGTTTAATGATGACTCTTCTATTGAACTTGCAAGGATAAATATAAATAAAGTTATTGAAGAAATAAAAAGCCTATAAAGAAATTATTTAATTCTCTGAAAATTCATATATAATATAATTATTAAAAGGATTATATATGAAGCGGGGGATTATATGGGAGCAATAGTAGAATTACTGAATGAACTATGTGAAGATACTAATATAAAGATTAGATTAGTAGATTCTAACAATAATGAAATATTTGATAATTTACCTTCAACAGAATCTAAAATTATGAGAAAGATATCTATAAATAATAAATCCTATAAAATTGTACTAGAGCAAGAAGATATAAAAATAATACCAATAATTGAATACTTATTAAATAAATATATTGAAAAAGAAAATGTGGTACAAGAATTATTAGAGGGAAGAAAACAATGGGATGTTTTAAAGGACTGTGCAATTACTAGATCTAATAAAATGTTATTAATTGAAAGCAATAAAGAAGATGAAGTTTTAGAAATAGTAAGAGATACATATTCAGATAGTGTTTTTTATGTAGGTGAGATATACGATAGAATAATAGTTGTTGGTAACTTAGAGGATGAAAAGGAGCATGCTTTTTCCCTAAAAGACACTATTATACAAACTTTAGGAGTAAATGCAAAGATAAGCATAAGTGATTTAGATGGTACCTTTGAGGGGTTTAAGGAATCTTACAAAGGAGCTGTACAAGCTTTAGATATAGGTCGAAGATTTAAAATTAAGCCTGAAATATACTATTTAAAAGATATGTATTTAGAAAGAGCTATTTATAACTTATCAAGTGAATATTCAAAAAATCTTAAAGAAGAGTATAAGGATGTATTTAAAGGATTTAATTATGAATTAATACACACCTTAGAAGAAATATTGAGATGTGATTTATCCTTAACTAAAGCTGCTAAAAATTTATACATTCATAGAAATACTTTGATGTATAGAATTGAAAAAATAAAGAAGGAAACAGGATTCGATATACGTAATTTTAAGGAAGCAACATTTTTATATATACTTTATATGAATAGTAAAGTAAATTATTAAAAAATAGTATAATAAAACAACGAATAAAAAATGGAGATGTGCAAAATAGATTTGGTACATCTCCATTATATTTTTATCTTAGCTTAGACTAATAAGCATTTTCAATAAATTCAAATTTATTTACATCAAATAAGCCTTTATCTGTTATTTTTAAATCTGGAATAACTGGCAGTGATAAGAAGGATAAAGTTAAAAAAGGATTGAAATTTATATCAGGAGCAACTTCTTTTATAGCAAAGTGAAGTTTTTCTAAGTCAGAAATAACTTCTGATGAGTCTCTAGAAGTTATAAGTCCTGCAATTTCTAATTGAATTGATGCTAGTACTTTTCCATTTTTAACAACTATAATTCCACCATTTATCTTTTTTAGCTCTTCTATTGCAAATAATATATCTTCATCTGATGTTCCACAGGCTATTAAGTTATGAGAATCATGAGCAATGGTTGTAGCTATGGCTCCAAATTTTAAATTAAGACCTTTTATTACCCCAAGGCCAATATTACCTGTGTTTTTATGTCTTTCAATTACTGCTGTTTTTAGCAAATCTAAATCTACATCTGATTTAAAGCTATTAGTATCTTTTAAAGTATTTATATTAACTTTTACATGATTACTTTCCAGTTTATTTGGATTAATTTCAATTACATTTAGTTTTGTTTTTCCTTTTAAATCTATTTCTAAGTCCTTTGAATTAATATCTTTAATATTAATATTATTCAATTTTGGTAAATCATATTTTGTTTCAGGTATTTTACATACTAATTTATCTTCTTTTACTACTAAGTTACCATTTTTATAAACTGAATTAATTTTAAAATTAGATAGGTCATCTAATATTATAAAGTCAGCAATAAAGCCTGGGGCTATTGCTCCTTTATTTTTTAGATTATAGCATTCTGAAGGATTAAGCGTACACATTTGTATTGCAGTTTCAGGTGCTAAGCCATAAGAAATAGCTGTTCTTATAGAACTATCCATACTTCCATTTGTTATTAAATCATCAATATGTTTATCGTCTGTGCAAAAACAAATTCTTCTGCTATTAGAAATAGAAGCAGCTTTTATTAATTCCTTTAGGTTTTTAGCTACAGAGCCTTCTCTTAGGTGAACATACATACCTCTTCTAAGTTTTTCAATAACTTCTTCAGCTAAATGTGATTCATGGTCAGTAGAAATATTAGCTGTAGAATAAATGTTTAGCATATCATTAGTAAAGCCAGCACAATGCCCATCAATAATAAGACCCTTTAATTTTGAATCCCAAAGCTTATTTATCATGTCCTCAGAACAATTTACAACTTCAGGATAGTTCATAACCTCTGCAAGTCCTAATACATTAGGTTCATTATATAATGGATGTAAATCAGAACTTCCTAATATGGCACCAGAAGTTTCAAAAGAAGTAGCTGGAACACAAGAAGGAAGCATAAAGTAATAATCAAAGGGTGTGTCTTTAGCAAGATCCATAATAAGCCTTATACCTTTTTCTCCTAGTACATTAGCAATTTCATGTGGGTCAATAACAATAGAAGTGATTCCATGTAATAATGCAGCTTTATAGTATTCCTTTGGAGTTACTAGTGAGGATTCGATGTGAGCATGAGCATCTATAAGACCAGGGCATAAAAATTTACCAGTACCATCAATTTCAACTAGTCCATTATAATTGCCAAAACCTACGATTACTCCGTTTTTAATAGCTACATTATCTGTAAAAGAACTGTTTTGAAATACATCAACAATAGTTATATTATTAATAACTAAGTCGCATATTTCAGCTTTACTTGAAGCCTTAATTTGAGATATAAAATCATTTTTATTCATAAATCCACCTCTGAGTATATTTAAATATAATAATAAAAAACCTCACCTGGATTAAAACTTCTTAGTTATACTATTTACGGTAGTATAGTAGAGACGCCTGAACCATATTATCAAGCTTATAGGAAGGTTATTTTTATATATTAT
>OGSQ01000588.1_pt1 | contig 10852 bp, 8 predicted proteins | sample 1573921 | NCBI WGS metagenome assembly OGSQ01 (sample SAMN03295832, study PRJEB24534) | human gut metagenome | isolation source: fecal sample 7 from infant 4 | host: Homo sapiens | place: USA: Pittsburgh, PA | collected 2014-07 | reverse complement strand
ATTCTATATATTTTCTTTGTATGCTATGTTATTAATTGAATACAGGCCATCATTTCATTTATCTAAACTAGTTATGAATGTGGTTTTCGGATTAATTGTTATAGGAAATATTTTCTCCTTTTTTAAAAAGGATAAAGATGATAAAAGTAGAATCAATAACATAGTTTTAGCTATATTACTAGCAATTGATCTATTAACTAGATATTATTTTTAGAAAAATTGAATATCATAGCCAATCTCTTCTCTAAAGAAAATTTATAGTTATTTTTCTTTGCATAACTTCTTATTAAATAAGACTGAATAGGTAATTTTTAATAGGATATAGTTTAAATATATATTAAAATTTTTTATATAATATGAGGTAAAAAAATGAAAGATAGTGAGTTAATTAAACAATCTATAGACTTTTCTGTTTACATTGTGGAATACTATAAACGGCTTATTTCCTATGGAAAGGAGTTTGTTATGTCAAAACAACTCCTTAAAAGTGCAACTAGTATTGGTGCTAATATACACGAAGCAAAGTACGCTATCAGCAAAGCTGATTTTATAAATAAAATACATATTTCACTAAAGGAAGCTTCTGAAACAGAATACTGGTTAATTATATTAGAGAAAACAGGATATTTAACTAATGAATATACATTTTTAAAAGATCACTGTATATCCCTAAAAAAAATGCTAATCTCTTCACTAAATACCCTAAAAAATCAACAAATTTAATCTCTTTCTTACTTCTTACCTCTTACTTCTTACCTCTTACTTCTTACCTAAAAAAATATAGAAGAGATTGGTTTCCCATCTCTTCTATATTTTTTTCTATATTTTCTTTCTATCACTCTTTTTCTTTAGTAACGCACTAGTATCAAGAGAATCTTTTTGATTATCCTTCTGAGCCTCTTTCTTCTTAGGCTTTTTAACTTCCTTAGTTTTTTCTTTTTCTACTTTAATTTCTTCTTCTAGCTTTTCTTTTATATTCTGCTTTTCTTCTAAAATAACTTTATCTTTATGAACCTTTTCCTTCTTAATAATATTTTCTTTTTCTTTCTTTTCCTTCTTTAGCTTATTCTTATTTTTATTAAAACTCTTAATAAAATCTAAGTTTAATCTTCTATAAGCTATATCAAGCATAAAGAGTAAAATACTTATTATTAAAAGAGGATTTGTTAAATTGATTTTCTTATATTCTCTTTGAAGCTTTCCTTCAAAAACCTCTTCTGGTTTATTAATAAATGTCCCCTTAGTTTCTTTTACTACCACATCTAGCTTTTCAGCATTAGTATTAAATTTATATTCATCTGAATACTGAAGAGCAAAGGCTCCTTTATAATTATTAGTAATTTCGCCATTTTCCTCTTCTCTTATATTAAAATTATAAAATCCTAATGAATTTAAAGGCACATTTGCAGAGAATTTTCCAGGTTCAGTTTGAGTCAAATCAAACTCCCCTTCTTCTCCATTTTCACCATTAAATATTCCCTTTACCTTTGCATCTTTAGAAATATTATCATTATAAAATTCAATTTTTGCCTCATTACCTTCTTGAGTAATATTTAAATATCCTTCTTCTCCATACTTCGGAATAGTAAAATAAACCATGTTTTTTATAAGTTGTGGTCCATATTCCCAAGCTAAATAATTCTTACTCCATTGTCCATTAATATCAGAAGTAAAACTAACAGTCCTACCTATTCCATATTGCATAGCAGCAAGTATTGGTTCATCATGGCTAGAACTGAATATTTCAACTGCATTTTCCTTTATTGATGTCCCAATATATCCAAGAAGGCTTGGAATTCCATCTGAAGTTTTAACTCCTGCTAGTATTTCATGATTGCTTAAAATTTTAGGAGTAAATTCTTCATTAATTATATAGGTTCCTGCTGATAATAAAACTTCCTTTGCAAATATTCTAGGTATATCAGTGTATATATCAGTATAATAACTTCTTCCCCTACCAATAGATGCTAATTGTCCTAAAAGATCGGAATTTGCCCCTTCTCCTACAGCTACGGTTGAAAGAGTTATATTATTGTCATTAAATCCTTGTAATAAGGTTGCATAGTTATCATATCCATAGCCATCTTGACCATCTGTTAATAGTATAGTGTGCTTTATCTTTGCATTGCTTTCAAGTTGCATATTATAGCCTTGTTCAAGGGCTGGATAAATTGATGTTCCACCTCTTATTTGAATTCCTGAAATCATTTCTTTTATAGCTTCCTTATCTCCAACTTTTTGAAGGGGTACAACTACATCATAAGTATCATCAAAGGCTATAACTGATATTTCATCTACTTCCCTTAGATTTTCTAAAGCCTTCATAGCAGCTTCTTTAGCTAAGGTTAATTTACTTACTCCTCCGCCTTCTGCACTCATACTTCCAGACTTATCTATAATTAAATTAATACTTATAGCAGGTACTTCATTCTTTCCCCTCTTATCCATATAAACTGGTAGTACTTTTTCTAAAGATGTATCTTTATAACCACCTAATGCATAGGAGTCTTCTCCTCCAAAGGTTATAAGACCTCCACCATAATCTTTAACATAACTTTCAATGTTCTCCATAAAACCATTAGTTAAATCATCTCTATGAACATCATTAAAGACTATTGTCTTATATTCAAGCATTTCATTTAAAGTACTAGGAGCTGCCCCAGGGGACACTATTTTTACATTTGCACCAGATTTTGTAAGTATTTCTTCTAGTGCCTTAGAATCTCCATTTATTCCATTAACAAGAAGTATAGTAGGTCTATCTATTACGTTAGTATAGGTGCTATATTCATTATTAGATTTATTGATATCTCCATAAGCTTCAATTAATACTCTATATCCCTTAAATCCTCCAGAGTCTTGCTTATCTTTAAAAACGAAAGAATTTTTACCTTTTTGGATTTGAACTTCCTGTTCACCAACTTTAGTTCTACCAGAAAATAATGATAGCTTGGCTTTCGTTGCATAATTAGATTTAATGTCTATAGAAACTGAAAATTCTTCACCAACAGATATATTATCAGGTACCTTTACGCTATCTACATAAACTTCATTACCTTTTTCACCACTTACCTTATATACTTTTAAATCTATTTTTTGCTCATTTATTAAAGGAATAGTTTTTAATATGTCTCCCTGATTTTCTTCGCCATCAGTAATTAATACTATTCTCTTTGATCCACCTCTTTCAAATAAACTTAAAGCTCTTTCAACAGCTTCTTGAATATTTGTAGCTGTATCTATTGGTTTTTCATTAATAGATTTATACTCCTTCTTTCTATTTAACACCTTATCTACAACAGAATTATCTCCAAATAAGACTACCCCAGCTTTATTTCCTCTTGGAATTTTCTCTAAAGCTGTAGATATAAAATCTTTTCCAGAGTCTTCAAAATCGTAAAGACTTTCTGAAACATCCAGTAAAAATACTGTTGAAATATTTCTTCCTTTTAAATTTAAAGTAATATTTCCTAAAGCTAATATTAATAAAGTAAATATTATAGTTCTACTTATAAATATAACTATTTCGTTTTTATTCCAAGGTTTATATTTTTTAAAACTATAGTACATAAAGGCAAGAACTATTGGAATAAATATTAAAAAGTATAAGTTTCCTATTTCTATCTTCATATTCTTACCTCCTAATTTCCTCGTTTATACATTATCCACTCAAAAGCTACTACTGAAATTGCTAAAATTATAAGTAAAGGAGAAATATTTAACCCCCTCTTTAAATCTGATTTTACATTAGCTATATTTTCACTTTCACTGATATTATTAATGCTTGTATTACCTTCTTTTTCTGAAGGGAAATTTACTGAAAACATTTCTTTTTCCTCTAATGAATTCAATTTATATATACCAAGAGAATTATCTTCTCTTATCTCATCACCTGAAGAAATCTCTAAAGTATCTCCATTGGGATAAGCTACTGTAATAGCTGCATCTAAAGATAGCCCCTTAGCAATAATTCTTTCACCTGCTTTAAAGTTATTTTTATAAACCATTCCACTTGAAATTAGATTCTCTCCTAGTTCATACATTAAAATTGGAAATTCCTTTTTAAGTGGAAAATCACTATTATGCAGATCAAAGGATAAGGCAGCTATTTTCCTTCCATCAACTTCTCCCTTAAATCCTATAAAGTCTTCATCAATATTTAGGAATCCTCTTCCATAGTAAGGTATTTCAATAGAATTATACTTAGCAGCTGTAAAGGTAGTATCCTCTAAATATTTAGAAACCTCTCCAATAACAGCCTTAGCCTCTCCGCCTTCTCCACCAGAAATTACATTAAAGAATTCATTTGAAGAAGGATTAATAAATAATATACTTCCCTTAGATGGTATAATATCTGGTGTAATACCATCAAAGACATATAAATCATAGCTATCTGCACTAGTTAAGTTAGATGCACTATTAGTCTTATAAACTTCAGTATTTTGAATACTACTAAAGGCTTTTTCTAAAAATAAGTTTTCTTCTGTTACAATAAGAACCTTATTTACTTTTTTCTTTCCAATAACATGATTATAAGTATTATCTTCTAAAATCATATCTTTCCTAGAAAGTTCCCCTCTTAATACTTCAGACTTAATTGAAGGTAAATCAAAGGTTAATGTTTTATTATCACCTTCTTTAAGGTCTAAAGCTTCTACTGATATAAGTTCCTCTCCATCATAAAGAGAAAAATCTCCTGAATATTCTCCAGAACCTCTGTTGGTAATAGTTGCAATTACTCTTATCTTATCTTCTAAGAATTTATGAGAAATATTGTCTATAGAAGCATTTACTCCTGAATTAGCTAAGGATACTACTTTTCCATTAACATCTCCTAAGGAAAAATCTTTATCAGTAATTGCAATTACTTCATATTCTTCCTCTATACCTTCACCTATGGCTTTAACAAAGGATAAAATTTCATTTATTTCTCCAGTGTTATAGCTTTGGGATATTGATGAAATTATTTCATTAGATATTTCCTTATTGAAATCTCCATTTTGAAGTAAATTACTGTTCCCATCAAAGGATATAATATAAGTATTTGTATCATCCTTAGTAGAAGATAAAACTTCCTTTGCTAATTTTTTTGCTTCCTCTAATCTAGTCCCATCTCCATACTCTGCAGACATGCTTGCAGTATTATCTATTACTAAAATTATATTTTTATATGTTTTCCCTCCAAAATTTAAAAATGGCCTCATTAAACTAAATATTAATAATAGTAGTATTATTATTTGTAAAAGTAACATTATATTTTTTCTTAGTTTTTCCCAGGGTGTATTAGCCCTTGTATTCTTATAAACTTCATTCCACAAAAGAGTTGAAGAAATAACTTCTTCTCTATACTTTCTTTTTAATATATATAATAATATTAAAAGAGGAATAGTTATCAGTAAAAACAATGGCCATAAGTTAGTAAATCCCATAACGTTTTCCCCCTAATAAAGTACTCTTTTCTTACTAAACTCACCTAATATAATTTCTTCTATTTCCATAGATGAGCTAACACTTATAAATTTTCCACCATATTTTTTAACTAAATCTTCTAAAGATTTTTTATATACTTTCAAAGCCTTCTTATATTCCTTTATTACATTTGGAGTTAAGCTCATTTTAACAGATTCATTAGTTTCAGAATCTATAAATGTTATTTCATTATTGAAATCTGGATTTATTTCTTCATCAGAAAGAATTTGAACTAAAATTATTTCTTGCTTTTTAAAGGCTAAATATTTTAATGAATCTTCTAAATCCTTTAATCCATAGTTATTTAAAAAGTCTGAAACTATTACTGAAACCCCTCTATTTGATAAAGGTCTCTTTTTTATACTTTTAGTTAAATCTGTACTTCCTTTAAACTCTAAAGTATCAAGTTCTCTAAGTATTCTTTGAAAGGCCTTATTTCCGGCTGCTGATTTAATATTTTCTATATTTCCACTTTCCATAGTAGAAATATTTACCCTATCTAAATTATTTAATGCAATATAACTTAAGGCAGCAACTACCTTTAATGCAGTATCCTTTTTATTTATTAATCCATAATCCATGGACTTAGATTTATCTATAAAAAAGTTAAATACGCCTTCTCTTTCTTCCATAAAGACCTTAACAAAAAACTTATCAAATCTTCCATAGGCATTCCAATCTATCCTTCTAAAGTCATCTCCTGGTGCATAATCTCTATAATCAGAAAACTCTACAGAGACACCCTTTGCCTTAGATTTTCTTCCTCCTTGAGTGCCAGATGAAAGTTTAAAATTAATATGCATATTAATTTTATTTAGCTTTTTAAAAAAGTCTTCATTAAATAACCTTTCACCCATTATCTACACAACCTTTAAATCTTCTAATAAGCTTTCTATAATACTTTCTACAGTTAACCCTTCAGTTATAGCATCAAAATTTAATATTATTCTATGTCTTAAAACAGGATAAGCTAGTTCCTTAATATCTTCAAAAGAAACATTTAACCTTCCCTCCATTACTGCTCTTACCTTTGCTCCACTAATAATACCTTGAGCCGCTCTTGGACTTGCTCCTGCTTCTACATATTTTTTAACTATTTCAGCGCCATCTTCTATTTCTGGATGAGTTGCTAGTATTAATTTTAAAGCATATTCCATAACAGAATCTGCAATTTTTACTTCCCTTATTAATTCTCTTATTCTTAATATTTCATCACCTTCAAGAACTGGATTAATTTCAGTTTTATCATTTGTTAGTGTTAAATCCATTATGGCTTTTAATTCTTGTAAATTAGGAAAATCCACATTTAATTTAAATAAAAATCTATCTAATTGAGCTTCAGGAAGTGGATAAGTTCCTTCTTGTTCAATAGGATTTTGAGTTGCAAGGACCATAAAAGGCTTTGACATATCATAAGTCTTCTTACCTACAGTAACTGTTTTTTCTCCCATTGCTTCAAGTAAAGCTGATTGTGTTTTTGGAGTAGCTCTATTTATTTCATCTGCTAATAAAAGATTTGTAAATACGGGTCCTTTTTCAAACTTAAATAAAGTCTTATCCCCTTCCTTAACAACTATATTTGTACCAACTACATCTGCTGGCATTAAGTCTGGAGTAAATTGAATTCTTGAAAACTTCAAATTCAATACCTTCCCAATGGTCTTAACTAACTGTGTTTTTCCCATTCCAGGCATACCTTCTAAAAGTACATTACCATCAGCAAATATAGCTATTAAAACATCTCTAATTATTGATTTTTGACCTATTATTCCTTTAGATATTTCTTCTTCACATTTTCTTATTTTTTCTGATACTTCTATTATTTCCTTGTCATTTATTTCCATCTTATTCACCCCTTAGTTTAATCCTTCGAAATAATCCTTTATAAGATCCTTTAGACTTTCTGGTAAATTACTATTATTTGCTCCTTCTAAAGCACTATTTGTATAATCTCCAATTACCTTATCGTAATCAATTTTACTTCCATCTAAATTAAATCCATTTTCAGAATCTATACTTTGAGAATCGCCATCTTCATTTTTATTTCCAGTTAAGTTCTTATCATTTCCAAGGTCTCTTCCTGGAATATAAACTTGCTCTCCTTTTTTATTATCTATATCATTTTCATTTCCTTCATTACTTCCAGTATCCCAGCCTGTTCCACCTTGGCCAGAACCACCTTGACCTTGACCATTTCCATTACCTTGGCCTTCTCCTTCTCCAGAGCCTTGGCCTTCTCCTTCTCCAGAGCCTTGACCTTCTCCTTCTCCTGAGCCCTCTCCATTTCCATCTTTTTTCTTGCCTTCACTATTATTTTGAGAGTTTTCAATAGCTTCTTTTAAGCTTTCTGCATCAATTTTCCCATCTAAAACAGAATTTGAAGCATTCTCTAAGGCTTCTTTTAAATTTTCATCATTTACACCTTCAGATGCACTTGCAAGTGCCTTTGATAAGTTATTTAGTTCACTGGAGCTCATCTTTCCTAAAGATTTTTTTAAATCTCCTAAGGCTTTCTCCAAGGCTTCCTTATCCTTTGATAAAATTGCCTCTGCTAAGTCTTTACCCTCTTTCTTTTTCATAAGATCATTTACAAGTTTATTTAAATCCTTCTTAGCTTCCTCTTCCTTTTCCTTATTAAACTTATCTAATAAATTTTTCTGCATATTATCTATAGCAGACTTACTTTTATCATTTTTAGATTTATCCTTTGCATCCTCTAATTTCTTTTCCATTCTTTCTAAGGTTTTATTAACATCAAGCTTCTTTTCGCTTTCTTTTAATTCCTTCTTCGCATCTTCTAATATCTTTTTTATTGATTCCTTTTCTTCTTCTGATAAATCCTCTAGCTTATCTACTTTTTTCTTTTCTTCTTCCACTTTTTTTATATATTCTTGCTGATATTTATTAAATTCCCTAATATTATTGGCTTCCTTTTTTGCTGATGTATCTATAAAAGAAGTGAAAATACATAATCCAATTAAAGCTATTACTAAAAGGATTTGCTTTCTATCAATAGAAATTTTAAGATTTTCCTTTATATTAAAACTTCTTATAAATTTTAAAGTATCATTTTTTTGAGCTATAGAAATACTATCTTCATCATTAATAAATTCTAAAGAAGTTGTAACTCTTTCCTTTAATCCCTTTGAATCTACTATTAATGCTACCTTCTTATTATCAGGGGCTTTAATAAATCCCAAAATAACTATAGATATTAATCCTATTAATAAAATTATTAAAGAAATCTCTTCTATATATGGAATAGTTATAAATAAAGATATTAAAAGTAAAGATAGTATTAAGCATAATAGGTATTTTAAACCTATTATGCTTAAATTAACTATAAAGTTAGCTTTAATTCTTTTTGATGCCTTTTTTATAAAGGTTAATATTTCATTATTTAAAGAATTCATAGCTTTACTCCTTTACTTTTTTCTTAGCCTTTTCTTTTCTGACTTTATTCAATATTACTTTCCCTTTTAATGGATTCAATCTTCTTGCTGCAAAATATATGAAGATAAAACTTAAAACTAATTGTATAGCTATACTAATGTAATCTGCATATTTATTAACTCCCATTTGTCCTATAAAGTAAAAAGAATTTCCTCCAAATCCAACTTGGTTAGATAGCATAACAAAGAATCCTGTAGCAGGACTTAAGTATGCAATAATAGGTATCTGAGGAGTATTATTACCACTATATACACCATTATATGAATTAAGCATTACCATAATAAAGGCAATAACTATTGTCCCAACAAAAATAAATAGAACTAAAGCATAAGTTAATGCTGTTGCTGCTTTTGAAGTTTTGGAGTAGGCAGAAATAAATACTCCAATAGCTCCAACAAATATTGTATTTATAATAAATGATCCTGTTAAAATTAATATATTACTTAATTTTACACCACCAATTAATCCAGAAATTGCATATAAAGGTATTGTACATATTACTAACATAATTACCTTTAAGGATGAAGCTGACAGCTTACCGAATATTATTTGAAGTGGAGTTAATCTAGTTGATAATAAAATATCTAAAGTTTGCTTTTCTCTTTCAGAGCAAATAGATGTTGCCGTTAAGGATGGTACTATAAACATCAATAATACAGCTTGAATTATTGCCATTGTTATATATAAAGTAACTGCTCCCTGTAGATTTATTCCTGAAGAATAAACATCTCTACTATACTCATTATAAAATATTAAGACTCCTACTGCTAAAACTGATATATAAAGTAATATCATCAATGAAAATCTAAAGGTTCTTACTGATAATTTACTTTCATTTCTTAATACTGGATTTACTCTCATAGTCTTTTCCTCCCCCTTTAATTATTTTCCTCTGTTATTTGAATAAATACCTCTTCTAAATTACCTGAAGCCTTACTATAATTTATAACTGGTATGTCTTTTAATACTAACTTTTTTAAGATATCCTTAGCTTCTTTGTCTCCACCAGCTAAATTAATAGTTATTTTATTACTATCAACAGATATTTCTTTTATCTCTGGCTGTTCTTTTAGAATTCCAATAGCCTCTTGAACTTTATCCATAACAGTTATATTTATAGGGGCCGTACCTGATGCCATTAACATAACTTCTTCTACTGTTCCTTCACAAACTATAGCTCCATTTTTAATTATTCCTATTCGAGTACATATTTCACCAAGTTCAGATAATATATGAGAGGAAACTATTATAGTCTTTCCCATTTCCTTAAGATTTTTTAATATTCCCTTCATTTCGAATCTTGCTCTTGGATCCATACCTGAAGCTGGCTCATCTAATATTAGTACTTCTGGATTATGAACTAAACACCTAGCTAGGCATAGCCTTTGCTTCATTCCTCTAGATAATCCATCTACATTTGCATCATACTTATCCTGTAAATTTACAAGTTCTAGTAAGTCCAAGGATAATTTTTTTGCTTCTTCTCCAACTATTCCATATATGGATGCATAAAATTCTAAATACTCTATTGCTTTTAAATTATCATAAACTCCAAAGAAATCAGGCATATATCCTATTTTATCTTTTAAGGCTCTATTGTTTTTTATAGCATCTATACCATCTACATAAACCTCTCCACTATCTGGGGAAAGAAGCCCTGATACTATCTTCATAGTAGTACTTTTTCCTGCACCATTTGGTCCTATAAATCCAAAAATCTCGCCCTTTTGGATTTCTAAGTTTAGGCCTTTTAATGCTTTAAAACTACCATAGGATTTTTCAAGATTTTTTATAACTAGCATTATCTTTCCCTCCCTTTAACAGTTATCATTGGAATCATTGCTTGACCCTTCATATCATCTACAGTATATTTAATTTTAATATTATTATTATTTATATAGTTTTCTAAATCAGTTATTTTTTCATAGCC
>OGSQ01000585.1_pt1 | contig 10906 bp, 10 predicted proteins | sample 1573921 | NCBI WGS metagenome assembly OGSQ01 (sample SAMN03295832, study PRJEB24534) | human gut metagenome | isolation source: fecal sample 7 from infant 4 | host: Homo sapiens | place: USA: Pittsburgh, PA | collected 2014-07 | reverse complement strand
ATTATATATTTATATTAATAAAAGAATTGGTAAGAAGGTTAAATTATCTAAGTTATTAAATTATGGAGCAAATACATTAATAGTATTTTTTACTACATTATTATTGAGTATTTATATAGATTTTTCAAAGGCGTTTACGGTATTTCATAAAATATTTTTCAATAATGATTATTGGATTTTTGATGAGAAAACTGATCCAATAATTAAAGTTTTACCGGAAGAAGTGTTCAAGCTATATGCATTAATTGTATTATTCTTTATCTTTATTGCAGTAGTATCTTATAAAGTATATTACTTAAGAAATAGAAGTAGTTATGTAATTAAAAAATATAATGATAATATAAAAAGTGAAGGTTAACCCTTCACTTTTTATATTATAAAGCAAGTTTAAATATTTCTAATGCTTCTTTTTCCCTAATTTCTACAAAGTTTCCAACATGGTCATAATGAGCAACTAATTTCTTAGACATTTCTTCTATATGCTCATCATTAATATTTGCATGACTTAATCTAGTTGGAAGTTCGATTTTAGTAAAGAAGTTTTCTAAAGCTTCTATGCCTTTAATGGCAGTTTCTTCAAGATTATTTAAATTAATATCTATATCAAAAACTCTATTTGCAAATTGAGCAAATCTATTTAAATCATGTTTATATACATATTTCATCCATGCAGGGAAGATGATAGAAAGCCCAGCACCATGAGCAATATCATAAATACCACTTAATTCATGTTCTATATCATGGGTAGCCCAATCACCAAGTCTACCAATACTTAACCAGTCATTATGAGCTACCATTCCAGATAACATAATTTCTGCTCTTGCATTATAGTCATTAGGATTGTTATTTAATCTTAAAGCATTTTCCATAATAGTTTTTAATGTTGCTTCACATAATCTATCAGTTAAGTCAACATATTTTTCGTTTGTAAAATATCTCTCCAAAATGTGGGCTATCATATCAGCTATACCACAAGATGTTTGATATTTTGGAAGAGTATAAGTAAGCTCTGGGTTAAGTATAGAAAAAATAGGTCTTAATGTTGGATGGCCTGTACTTCTTTTATAAAGTCCATCTTCATTAGTTATAACACATCCAGAACTTGTTTCACTACCTGCAGCAGGAATAGTTAATACAGTAGCAAGCTTTAAGCAAGTATGGTTAATATCAGTTCCTATAAATAAATCCCAAACATCACCATTATAATTTACACCAGCAGCAATAGCTTTAGCAGAATCTATTACACTTCCACCACCAACAGCTAGAATAAAATCAATATTATTTTTTCTGCAAATTTCTATACCTTCTCTTACTAAGGATACTCTAGGATTAGGTTTAACCCCTCCGAGTTCAACTATTTCTATATTTTCATTTTTTAGTGAATTTACTATTTTATCATATAAACCAGTAAATTTAATGCTACCTCCACCGTAATGAAGTAATACTTTGTTAGCATATTTTTTTACTTCAGTACCAACTTTAGATTCTGTGTCTTTTCCGAATATAATTTCAGTTTGATTTTTGTAATTAAAATTTCTCATATATCCTCCTTAAATTTATGTAGTATACTTATATAATACTAAAGCTTATACAAGCTTTCAAATAAATAGATTAGTTTTATTTAAATAACTTTCTTGCTAAAGATATCTTATTTTTATATGGAGCAAACCTAATGGGAAATTCTATAAAAGTACCTCTTTTAATAATTGACTTTTTATGGGAAAAACTATCGAAGCTAGCTTTTCCATGATAAGCTCCAAGGCCACTAGAATTAACTCCTCCAAAAGGTAGATAAGAAGAAGCTACGTGGATTATAGTATCATTTATACAACCACCACCAAAGGATAAAGAGTTAAGAATAGTTTTTATCCTAAGTTTATCTTCGGAAAAATAATATAATGCAAGTGGTTTTTCTTTAGATTTAACAAAGTTAATTGCTTCTTCTATAGATGAGTATTCAATTATTGGTAAAATTGGTCCAAATATTTCATCTTCCATAATTTTACTATCTTCTTTAATATCAGTTATGATAGTTGGTTCAAAATAAAGATCATCATCGTTATATCTTCCACCAAAGAATATATTTCCATCATTTAAGTAACCTTTTAGTCTGTTTAATGCTTCAATACTTACAATTCTAGGATAATCACTATTATTTTCAATATCCTTAGAAAATTGAATTTGAATTTCTTTCTTTAGGGATTCTAGTAAAGAATTCTTAATTGATCTTTCTACTAAAATATAATCAGGAGCCACACAGGTTTGACCTGAATTAATTAATTTTCCCCATATAATTCTTTTGGCAGAGAGTTCTATGTTTGCAGTTTCATCAATAATACAAGGACTTTTACCACCAAGTTCTAAGGTTACTGGGGTTAAGCTTTTAGCTGCCTTTTCCATAATTATCTTGCCTACTCTAACACTTCCAGTAAAGAAGATATAATCAAATTTCAAATCTAATAAATAAGAGACAGTTTCTTTTCCGCCTAAAGGATCAACTACTTTAATATAATCTTCTTTAAAATTTTTATTTATTAAATCTTCTAATATTTTAGCAGTATTTGGACTGTTTTCTGAAGGCTTAATAATAGCACAGTTACCAGCAGATATAGCTCCAATAAGAGGAGATATTACTAGTTGAAAAGGGTAGTTAAATGGTCCAATAATAAGAGTAACGCCATAAGGTTCTTTATAAATATAGCTTCTAGCAGGAAAGTAGGCTATAGAAGATTTAACTTTTTCTTTTTTAGACCACTTTTTCAATTTTTTTATATGCAAATTTATCTCTTCATAAACAAGACCTATTTCTGTTGTAAAGCCCTCAAAAGCTGATTTCCTTAAATCTTTATTAAGAGCATCTAAGATATCATTTTCGGAAGATTTAATTATATTTTTTATTTTTTTTAGTGCATTTATTCTAAAGTCTAAATCTTTAGTTGTATTAGCATTAAAGAAATCTTTTTGTTTATTAAAAGTTTCTAGTATATTATTCATAATTCCTCCATAAGAAATTCTAAGTATTTTATAGAAATATTATATTTACCATATATTTATTATAACATTTTGTTTTTAAATAAGTTAGAATTGTTTAAATCTATGTTTTAATAATTAATCTATATTTTGATGACTTATGTTTTTTAGTGAAAAATACTACTTTCTAAGAAAACTCCACCTGAAGCTAAGAATCACTCTATAAATGAATTAAGTTAATAAAATATAAAAATTTTTTGAAAATTATATAATAAATATATTTTAATCAATTGAAAGATAATCTAATAAATGATAGAATAAAGATACCCTATAGAGGTATATTGAGTTGGAGGTATAAAGATGGAAGAGGAAAATGAAAAGCTACGAAAAGATATTATAAATAGACTTAAAAGAATTGAAGGTCAAGTAAAAGGAATTCAAGGGATGCTTGAGAAAAACGTTTGCTGTTCAGATATATTAGTTCAGATTTCTGCCATTAGATCAGCGATAAATAGGGCAGGTGGATTGACTATAGAATATTATGCAAAAAATTGCTTAAATATTGAAGAGGGAACAGAAGAACAAGAAACCTTAAAAGAATTAATTAAGACTATTAATACTTTCGTAAAATAATTTTAAAAAACTATTTACAATTTGTTTTTTAGATGATAATATATAGAAAAAGAAATTTTAAATGCTATGATGAGAAGAAGTAGAATTAATGCATCTTTAAAGAGAGTTTTACCTTGGCTGAAAGTAAAATAAGAAAGTTAGTTTGAATAACATCTCTGAGCTATACCCCCAAAGATAACAACTAGTAGGCGGTAATCGGGCGCACCCGTTATAGTGATAGAGTATCTAAGTTTTACTTACGTACTTGATAAGGTTATTATTGTGAAGTAATAGCGAATTAAGGTGGCAACATGGAATGTAACTTTCATCCTTTTATAGGGGTGAAGGTTTTTTTTATTTTGTCTAAAAAAGTTAATAATTCTTTAAAGAGTTTAAATATACGTATATTTATAAAAAATTTTATTAAAAAGCTAATCAAAAATTAAAGGGGGATTTTTTTATGAAAATCGATGGAATAATTGTACCAGAAGACTACAAAAGTAGCTCAACATTAATTGAAACTGAAATTCATATTAAAAAAATTAAGGATTTTTTTGAAAGAGCATTAGCTGAGGCATTAAGTTTAACTAGAGTTTCTGCACCTTTATTTGTTGAATCCAGCAGTGGAGTAAATGATAGTTTAAATGGAGTTGAGAGACCAGTTAAATTTGATATATTAGCAACAGGCAGTGATGTAGAAATAGTTCATTCATTAGCTAAATGGAAGAGATTAAGTTTATATAGATATGGATTTAATGTAGGAGAAGGACTATATACAGATATGAATGCAATTAGAAGAGATGAGGAATTAGACAACCTTCATTCTGTATATGTTGACCAATGGGATTGGGAAAAAATTATAACTAAAGAAGAAAGAACAGAAGAAAAACTTAAGGAAATAGTTAGTACTATATATGGAGTATTTAAGAAAACTGAAGCTTTTGTTAAAAGTGAAGGTATGGGGAAAGAGATAGACCTTCCAGAAGAAATTTTCTTTATTACAACTCAAGAACTTGAAGATTTATATCCAGATTTAACAAGTAAAGAAAGAGAAGATGCTATATGTAAAAAGCATAAGGCTGTTTTCTTAATGAATATAGGGGATAAGTTAAAATCAGGTGAAAAGCATGATGGAAGAAGTCCAGACTATGACGATTGGAATTTAAATGGAGATATATTATTCTGGTATCCATTACTAAATAGAGCTTTTGAGCTTTCATCTATGGGAATTAGAGTTGATAAAGAGTCACTAGATTACCAATTAAGAGTTTCAGATAATGATTTTAGAAGAGAATTTGAATTTCATAAGATGCTATTAAATGATGAACTACCATTTACAGTTGGTGGTGGAATTGGACAATCAAGAATTTGTATGTTCTTTTTAAACAAAGCCCATATTGGAGAAGTTCAATCAAGTGTCTGGGATGAAAAGAATTTAAAAGTATGTAGAGAAAATGCAATAAATTTATTATAAGCAAAATAATTACTTTAAATTAGAGCTTTCTATTAATAATTAACTGTAGTTAATATTGACATTTCTATATAATTATTTATAATGAGGGTATATTAGGTAATAATTATACATGTTAAATTTTAAGAAGATATAAATTTAATGTAAATAAAGGAGGCGGGTTTATGAAAGCATTCGTAGACGAAAATACTTGTATATCATGTGGATTATGTGAAGGGATATGTCCTGAAATTTTCTCATTAGAATCAGGAGTATCACAAGCTAAGGAAGGTCCAGTACCAGCTGAATATGAAGATGCAACTAGAGAAGCTTGTGATAGCTGTCCAGTTACTGCAATATCAGTAGAAGAATAATTTAATAGTTTAATATCAAAGTAGATATTATCCAATAAGAAAAGGTGGATTCATTAATTTGACTCCACCTTTTTGTAAATATGTATTACTGTCTAATTTATTTTTTTCTATAATTATCGAGTCTGTATTTAAATAGCCTTCTTTTAGATATTTTTTCAATTTCTCTTATCTCACGTTTATTTTTGGCTGACATAAGCAGTTTTGTTATAGTAGATACAAAAATCACACCTAAAGCTAAAGAACCTGCACTAGCTAAAGTATTTAACCCAAGCTCTATTGATTCCATTATATTGCCATTTACAGCTTCGTACATTGTATAATACATGCCACCTCCAGGTACTAGGGGAATAAGGGCGCAAATTATTAAGGAAGTAACTGGAGTTTTTAAGACTCTAGCCATTATTTCTGAATAAACACTAAATATTATTGCTGAAATAAAAAATGATGAAGTTGTATCCAAACCAAATTCAAAACAAATTAAGCTTACAAACCAACTTAGTCCACCTCCAAGGGCAGCATAAAATAAGTTTTTACCTTTTATATTAAATAGTATCCCAAATCCTAGGGTAGCAAAAAAAGCAAATAGTGATTCACTTAACATAATAATCCTCCTAAATTACAGGGTTCCAAAGGTTGATATCCAAAAGCTAAGAACAGCACCAGTACCTATAGCTATTGAGATAGCTACTAGAAATGCCTCCACAGCTCTTGTAAGGCCTGCTAGTAAGTCACCAGATATTGTATCCCTAATAGCATTAGTAATAGCAAGACCAGGCACTAAAAGCATTATAGATCCTATTATAGTTTTATCTAAATCTACAATTAAGTTTGATTTTAATAAAAAAATTGCAACGATTGCTGCTACACCAGCACAAATGCTATTTATAAAAAATTGGTTAATTCCTAAGTTAGCAAATTTAATAGATACAGATTTTATTACAAGACCAATTAAAAAGGCAGCTAGAGCTTCTCTTAGTTCTCCACCAAATAAGAAAACAAAGCAAAAAGCACCTAATGCAGAAATTAATATAGCTGTTTTATCACTATATCTTTCGCCATTATCAATTAATTTTAATTGCTCTTTAAGCTCAGAAACTGTTAATCCTCTATTTATAATATTTCTAGATAGATCGTTAACCTTATGCACTTTATCTAAATCTATAGTGCGAGTTGATACTCTTCTTATTAAAGAATAAGTTTTACCATCATGGCATATTGAAACCATCACACCTGTAGTGGTAACAAAACTTTCAGCTTCTTCAACTCCGTAAATTTTACAAATTCTCCATACTATTTCTTCTGCCCTATAAGTTTCTCCACCAGATTCTAACATTATTTTTCCAGCAAAGGTTGCAACATGAAGTATTTCATTTAAATCCATAAAGATTACTCCTTAAACTAAAAAATTTCTTTATATATTTTCAAAAAATACTAGCATTACTTAGATGCTAGCAAAATATTTTTTCAATGAAATATAGTTAATATATTATAACTTATGTATTATAACATATGGAAATAGTTTATTATAGTAGTTTGTATATTTAATAATCTATTTATTAAATAATATCAATAAAAATTAAATAATTACAAATATCAATTGATTATTCTTGGAAATAAACTTATAATTTACTCAAAAGTAATTTTAAAAAATATTAATTTGGGGTGATAAAATGAATTTTGAAAATCTTTCAAAAGAAGATAAGGCGATTAGTGATTTAATTGAAAAGGAGCTAAAAAGACAGCAGGATGGAATTGAATTAATTGCATCTGAAAACTTTGCTTCTAAAGCAGTAATGGAGGCTATGGGCTCTTTCCTTACTAATAAGTATGCAGAAGGGTATCCAAACAAGAGATATTATGGTGGATGCCATGTTGTAGACGAAGTTGAGAATATAGCTAGAAATAGAGCTAAGGAACTATTTGGAGCTGAACATGCTAATGTTCAACCTCACTCAGGTTCACAAGCAAATATGGCAGTATATCTTTCAGTTCTTGAAACAGGAGATACTGTTTTAGGGATGGACTTAAGCCATGGAGGTCATTTAACTCATGGTTCACCAGTTAACTTTTCTGGTAAGTTATATAACTTTGTATCTTATGGAGTAGATAAGGAAACTGAAACTATAAATTATGATGTAGTAAGAGAATTAGCTTTAAAGCATAGACCAAAGCTTATTGTTGCTGGTGCAAGTGCTTATTCAAGAATAATTGATTTTAAAGCTTTTAGAGATATTTGTGATGAAGTTGGAGCATATTTCATGGTAGATATGGCTCATATTGCAGGATTAATAGCTGCAGGAGAACATCCATCACCAGTTCCATATGCAGATTTTGTTACATCAACTACTCATAAAACTTTAAGAGGACCTAGAGGTGGATTAATACTTTGCAAAGAAAAATATGCAAAGCAAATAGATAAGACTATCTTCCCTGGAATTCAAGGAGGACCATTAATACATACAATTGCAGCTAAAGCAGTATGTTTTAAAGAAGCTTTAGATCCAAGTTATAAGGAATATATTAAGACTGTTGTTAATAACTGTAGCGTACTAGCTAATGAATTAATAAACTATGGCTTTAAAATAGTGTCAGGTGGTACAGATAATCATTTAATTCTTGTTGACTTAAATAATAAGAATGTTACAGGTAAGGATGCAGAAATAATATTAGATTCAATAGGAATTACTGTTAATAAAAACACTGTTCCGAATGAAACTAAGAGTCCATTTGTAACTTCAGGTATAAGAATAGGTACAGCAGCTGTATCTACTAGAGGATTTAATGAAGATGATATGAAGGAAATAGCATCAATAATTAACGATACTCTTTCAGTAGAAAACCCTAATATAGAAGAGTTAAAGGGAAGAGTTAAGTCATTATGTGATAAGCATCCTTTATATAATTAAAAATGCAAATGAAATTAGTAGAAATATGTATTGTAAATTAATTCATATTTCTACTTTTTTTCTTTCTTATAAAAAAATGTAAAGGAAGATATGGATAATACGAGAATACAATAGAAGAAAATTAAGGGGGAAAAGAATTTGAGAAACAATGTGACGAGGCAAACCAATAGAGGATTTGTTATAGCAACAACAGCCCTTACAATTACATACTCATTAGGATTACTATTTATGATAGGGAGTAATATAATTGATAAGAATTTTGCATTAATAGCTCTTGGTATAATATTTATATTTACAGCTATTATGCTAGTATTTTATTTCAAAAATAAAGAAAATATTAAAATTAGGCATATAATTGGAACACCGTATGCAATTGTATATGCAATTTTATTATTTAAGTCAAACTTAATGGTTGCACCAATAGCAATTGTACCACTTATAGTTATATGCATGATTTATTTAGAACATAAATTTATGATTGCTCCAATAGTTGGGGCTGCTATATTTAATATAATTTGGGTAGTTATAAATATAAAAAATCCTAGTATGAGAGAAAATATTATTCTTGAAATAGTTTGTATTTTTATGTTTTATATTATGGCTTATATAATAACAAAGATATCTAATAGAATGAGAGAAGAGGCAGATTTAGAAAGAAGAAAAAGTTCTAATATGGTTAAAGAACAAGAAAAAATATTAAATGAAATTAGAGATGCAATAGAACTATTAAATAAGAATACTACTTCAATTTCTGGTACTTTTAATACAATAGAATCATCTTCTAGTAATATTAGTAGTGCTATTTTAGAAATACTAAATGGATGTGAAGTTACAACTTCAAATATTGAAGAGCAAAATAAGGCTTCTAGCAATATAAGATTAGATATTGAAAGTGCAGTTAATAATTCTAAGGAAATGGAACTAAAGTTTAAAGAAAGTAGAGACACTTTTGAAACTATATTTGGAATGATAGAAGATGTAGCTAAAAATTCGAAAAATGTTAAGTCTAAAAACTCTGAGGTTTATATTATAGCAAATGAGCTAAAAGAAAAAACATCTAAAGTACTTATGATAATTGATATAATAAGTGATATTTCAGAGAAAACAAATCTCTTAGCATTAAATGCAGCAATAGAGTCTGCTAGAGCTGGTGAGTATGGAAGAGGATTTTCAGTTGTAGCAGAAGAAATAAGAAAACTTGCAGAGCAAAGTAAAGAATCTTCTAATGAAATAAATAATATTATAAGAGATTTAGAAAACGAAGTTTTAAATGTTTCTAAATCTATAAATGATGTAACAAATATTATTAACGAAGAAGAAAAAATAGTCCGAAATACAACAAGTGGACTTCATAATCTTACAAATGGATTAAATAAAATGGAGGAACTTGTTAAGAACGTTACTAACAAAATAATAGCTATAGATAGCGATAATTCAAAGATAACAGATGGGATCACTAATGTAGCTTCAATTTCAGAAGAGACATTAGCTAATTCTCAAAGTACTGCTGCAATTGTAGAAATATTATTTGCTGAAGTAACTGAAGCTAAGAACTCTTTAGATGAACTTGTTGGACTAGCGAAGAAAATGAATACTTATTCTTAAAATGATATTAAATTCAAAATATGTTATAATAAATTATATTTACAACATTGCAAAGGAGAATTTTAAAATGAAGTTAATATCGTGGAATGTTAATGGGATAAGAGCTTGTGTAACTAAAGGATTTTTAGATTTCTTTAATGAAATGGATGCAGATATATTTTGCATTCAAGAAAGCAAGCTTCAAGCAGGTCAAATTGATTTACAATTAGAAGGATATCATCAATATTGGAATTATGCTGAGAAAAAAGGATATTCAGGAACAGCAATTTTCACTAAGAAAGAACCTTTATCAGTTACATATGGTTTAGGAATAGAAGAGCATGATAAAGAAGGAAGAGTAATTACTTTAGAATTTGAAAATTTCTATATGGTAACTGTATATACTCCAAATTCAAAAAATGAACTTGCTAGATTAGATTATAGAATGGTATGGGAAGATGCTTTTAGAGAACATTTAGTAAACTTAGATAAGAAAAAGCCTGTTATAGTCTGTGGAGATTTAAATGTAGCTCATAAAGAGATAGATTTAAAAAATCCTAAAACTAATACTAGAAATGCTGGGTTTACAGAAGAGGAAAGAGGTAAATTTACTGATTTATTAAATGCAGGATTTACTGATACTTTTAGATACTTTTATCCAGATTTAACAGGAGTATATTCTTGGTGGTCATATAGATTTAGTGCAAGAGCAAAGAATGCAGGATGGAGAATTGACTATTTTGTAACTTCTAAATCAATAGATGAAAAATTAGTTGATGCAAAAATCCATACTGAAGTATTAGGATCTGATCATTGTCCTGTAGAATTAACAATAGAATTATAATTTATTAAAGAGTTGTCTTATGGCAGCTCTTTATTTATTGGAACATATATGGTTAAAGGGAATAATTACATCATTTATTAAGTAATTAGATAATAAGTTAAGTTGAATAATATAAACAAGCTATGCACAATATATAATTAGTTAAATTAATAATATACATTATTAT
>OGSQ01000584.1_pt1 | contig 11001 bp, 6 predicted proteins | sample 1573921 | NCBI WGS metagenome assembly OGSQ01 (sample SAMN03295832, study PRJEB24534) | human gut metagenome | isolation source: fecal sample 7 from infant 4 | host: Homo sapiens | place: USA: Pittsburgh, PA | collected 2014-07 | reverse complement strand
GTATTATAACCGATAAATAAAAAGTATAACATATTAACATTTATGAAATTCATACTGTAAAGTGGAAAGGATAAATAATATAAATTTATTTTACTAATGTGTGACTTCTATATTTAATAGTACCATACCTGGTAGCTTCTTCTGAAATTTTCTAGTGTTATAAAATTTTATATAATTTTAATAGCTTGTTATAGTTCTTCAAAGGTAGATAATTTTTCAAGATAATATATTTCAGATTATCACAAAAAGATTCTATAGGCCAGTAATCATATACCTACCTATGCTATACATACTTTTTGACACATTAAATGCGTTTAGTTTGTTCCTGAAGTTTTACATACATAGTGAAAGTAATAACCATTGATTTATGATTAGATTCAACAGCTATAACTTCTATTAAGGTAATACTTTTGACTTATTGACATAAAAAATCCTTTAATTATAGGACAATTTTATTATTTTAACTATCTAATATAATTTGAGCATATCATTATGCTTAAGAAGTAATTATTTCATTTTTGATACATGGCAAATTTATTAGAATATTTTGTAAGATTGAGAAAATATAAGTATAAATATTGTGATATAATTATATATAATCATTACAAAAAGGAACGCTTTGAGATAAATGTAGGAAGCGATAGATGTTGATTTGTGAAAGTAATATATTGGTTATGGAGGAGACGAAAGTGCTAAATTGTGATTTAAATGAAATTTATAAACGAATTATAATTGAGAAAGTTGGTGCTGTATGGAACTTAGATGAAATTTATAGCTTCTTAAGTAAATTGTTGAATATAGATGTAAACGATTTAAAAAATAAATATTACTCAGATTTTTATAAGATGATTATGGATTTAGAAAAAAATAACTATATAAAGGCATATGGTAAGAATAAAACAAGTGTAAAACCATCTCTTTACAAAAGATATAAGGTTGTTAAAGAAGTGAAGACAATGAGTAAAGAAGATTCTTTAAAAGCTCTTTCATTGAACAAGCTTAATCTTAGATATTATAAAGATAAACCAGATGAGTTCAAAGCAGATTATAGTGTTTTAGTGATATTAAATGATCTCATGAGAAATAATGATAAATATATAGAATTAAGTTTAAATGAATTAAGTTATGAACTATTTGGCTTTGAAAAATCTATGGCCAAAGATAATAAATATGAGCGTGAATATGACGTTTATAGAATAATGAAAAAAATTTCATTAAGTGAGGAAGATATAAATTGTCGCAGAAAAAATGAGCCTCTTTTAAATACGATATATAAAGGATTTTATGAAAAGGAAGAAAGAAAGATAGTTATAGTTGAAAATTTAGAAACTTATTGGAGTTTAAATAAGTATTTCAGAGAAAGTTCTACTGATGTAGATATGTTGGTATTTGGAAAAGGATATGATATAACTAAAAACTTTGCAGGAATAGTTCAGTATGGAGTTACAGTAAAAGATAATATCTTATACTACGGCGATATAGATTTTTCTGGAGTAGATATATTTAATATATTTAAAAGAAACTTCCCTGAATATAAAATATCACCTGATATTAAGTTATACGAAATGCTTTTAAAATCAGGGTTTGAAAAAGGAATTAAAAACTCTGCATCACAAAAGCAAAGATATATTGAAGACTCTGAGTTAGAATTGTTTTTGAGTTTCTTTGATGAAGATAGTAGGAAGAAACTTTACAATATACTTGTTACTAGACAATATATCCCTCAAGAGAGTTTGAATTATATTAAAATAAAGAATATGGCTAGGGGGTGTTTAAGTGAATAATAACTATATAAAAACTTTTAATAATACTATACAAGAATGTCCAGATAGAGTTGATTCTCTTAGAAAATATTTTCCTTTGTATTATTTATATAACTACAAATATACAACATTGCCTGGATATGAACACATTAATTTTTGTGAGGTTTGTTTAAGCTTATTATCTTTTATGTTTTACGAAAACAAGCTTAAAAATCAGAAAATTAGATATACAGATATTAAAGATTTTTTAGAAATGCTACTGAATTCTACTTATGATATTTATCCATCGCCTGAAAATCTAGATAAATTTACAACTAATTTGTTAGATAAAATACAAGGAGAAAATGGTGCTGGTCATAAAATAGAATTCCCTATATACGATATTGGAAAGGATTTAGGCAATGTAAAGTATATAACAAGTAGTGGGGATGAAGAAAGTGGAAGACAGGGGTATAAGATTACTTCATTAGCTATAGATTTGCTTTTGGCTACTAAGGAATTTTCAGAAGAAAGTAAAATTACTATTAGTTTATTACTTCTTAAAAAATTAATAACAGATAATGATTACGATAATGCTTTGTTATCTTTAACTCAAGTAAATGCGGAGGTTATTAAGCAAATATCTAGGGTTTATGATATAGAAATTGGGTTAGTTTATGGCGGCTCAGCTGGATATAAAGCATTTGAGAATTATAGAAAGCTAGCTGATAAAAGACAAAAGGACGAAGAGGAATTATTTAGTGAAACTATGGAACAAGTAAGGCTTTTAAGAGAAGAATTTGCAACAAAGGTTTCTAAATCTGAATTTGGAGAAAAGGAAAAAAATGCTTTTAGATGTTTAGATGAAATGGATAAAGAATTAAATAAAACAGTTCAACTTCATCAACAACTATTAGGAAAAGTTGTTATATTAACGAGAAAAGCTGATGAAATTTTAAAGCAAAAACGTATTAAACTTTTAAGACCTTCATTTGATTTTATGACTTATTTGGATAAATTAAATAAGTGCGGCAGTGCAGAAAACCTTAGGCATTTTGTTTCTCCTTTTATGCCTCTTAATATAGAAAAACAATTTAGTCTAGGTAGAATAAATGATATGATTATTTCTAAAACATTAGATGATAATAAAATAGAAGATTCTAAGGAAGAAGAAAAGATAAAGATAGATACAGATAAATTTAATAGAGCCATAAGAAAAAGGGTACGCCATAATTACAGATATGTATTAAAATATTTTTACAATTTACTTAAAGAACATGATGAAATAAGTATGGAAGATATTTTAAAAGAATGTAGTGAAGAAGATATTGAAGATATTTTTAAAAATCCAGATTTTGTTGGAGTAATAATTGACTTACTTAGATTAAATGAAAAACACTATCTTGGAGAAGAAAATAAAAATAAATCAAACTCAAAAATAAAAAAAGCAAATGATGATGAAGAGTCTAGTGGTGATGTGTTACTTGAAATATTAGAATCCTTAACTAAACGATATGGAATTGATTATTATGTTTCAGTAGAACCTATTCAAGGTTCATATATCGAAATTGCGCCAGGATTTAATATGACAAATGTAATTATAAGGAAAAGGTTAAAGGGGGAGATTATTTAATGGATTCAAATACAAAAATAGTACTTGATATATTCACTAAGCTTATAAGAAACATTAAGATTAATAATACAGTTAATTCGGATTTGCTTAGAGTTTTAATAACAAATTCATTTGTAAGAGCAGATTTAGAAGAAATTTTAGATATGATGGATTTAACGCTATTTGTTACAGAAAAAGAAGGTGCTTTTGTTTCAGCTAAACCTAATAATACGGTTTTTGGTTTTAAAAATGAAGAACTTAGGAATAATTTAACTTTAAGAAATAATACTGAACTTTATTTAGTGTATTTTATAATATTCACTATGATTTCAACATTTTATGTTCAAAGTAATTACCGAACACAAGTTGAATATATAACAACTAAGAGTTTATTAGATAAGGTTGAGGAAAAACTTAAACCATTATCAGACGGTTGCAAAATTCCATCAGAGTATGAAGCCTCTTTTAAAAAACTGTATTCTACTTGGGATGGCGTAGCAGAGACTTTAAGGAAAGATAAAGATATTGTTAATTATGATGAAAAGAGAGGTCAAAGTAAAATAAGTTTTATAAATCGTACTTTAGATTTCTTAATAAAGCAAGGGCTTGTAACAAAAGATAGTCAAACTAGCAGGTATTATATTACAGGTAAGTTTGAAGGTATGATAGAACAGTTTTTTGATGATTCAAATACAAATACTGTGTTGATGGATTTATTAAATGAACAAATAGAAAGAGAGGGATTTAATAATGCCTAGTTTAGGAAGAGCTCGTATAGTAAATACAAGGTTTAGTGGAGGCAAGAAGTATTATGAAGATTTACAATTAAACTCTAACGGTGATGCATTAGTTATAGATATGGTTAATGGTGGAGGGAAGTCTTTTTTAATTCAATGCATAGGACAAACTATTATACCAAATAGTAAATGGCAAAATGATTGGGAATTTAAAGCTGTTTTTGAGCCTAAAAATAAAAATACAGTTGTTCACATGATGACAGAGTGGGAACTAGATGAAGGAATGGAATATAAGTATTTATTAGCTGGTTTTTGTGCCTTTAAGCCATTAAGCACAAAAGATGATGAAAACAACGCATATGGGGATTTTGAAAGATTTTCTTATATATGTCTTTATAATAATCGTAATGAAAATGATATATTTAATTTTCCTCTTAAAGAAACGGGACTAGATGGAAAAAATAAATTTTTATCACTTAATGAACTAAAAAGATATCTAAATAGCATTAAATCTTCTAGTTACTATACGGAAATTTTTCATACTGCTAAAGCTTATAGAAATAGACTTTCTCAATATAACATTACAGAAGCAGAATGGGAACTTATAAAGGGGGTTAATGCCGATGAAAAATACGTAGCTACATATTTAAGACAGTATCCTAATGCTGAAAAATTTATTATGGATTTTTTAGTTCCTAAAATTGAAGAATGTTACTCTACAAGGCATGATTATGAATACCAAGATAGTGAAAAGTTAGCAACTTCTTTATTAAATATTCGTGCTCAAATGGATGAACTTTTAAAAAGCAAGGCAAAATCAAAAGAATATACTAAGATAATTGAATATATAGAAAAGCTTAATACTAAAATAATAGAAATATTTAATACCTATGAAGATAGAGAAAATCTGTATATTGAAATAAAAAAGAGCATTATATATTTAAATGAAGAGCTAGAAGGTTTAAATGCAGATAAAGAAAATATGGAAACAGCCATAGAAGAATTAAATTCTTTGATACATTCACAAGATATATATATTCAAAGTTTATTGATTAGAGATATTGAAAAGAAAATAATAAAAAAGACTTTGGATGAAAAGGAAACAAAAGATAAAATAAATAGAACAAAGAGTTCTTTAGATAGGGAAAAAAATAATTTATTATTTAAAAAAATGGAAAATGAATATCATTCTGTTGTTCAAGAAAGGGTTTCTCTTGCAAATGCAGAAGCAAAGATAAAAGTAAAAGAATTGTCAAACAAGGAACTTGTTGATGAGCGTAACTCTTTAGGAATAAGTGTTAAGAGACATTTAAATGCAAAACTAAAAAATATAAAAGAAGAAAAGGCAAAAAACTTAGAAAATATAAATTGTGCAAATAGTGAATTAGATAAATATTCAGATTCCATAAGAGATAAGAAGAGTGAAATTCTTAGCTTAGAAAAAGATAATGAAAAAAATATAAGTGAAATTAGGTTGATATCATCAAGTCTTAATTCAAATAAATTTAATGATATAAAGAATATAGAGAAGGATATTTATTCAAAACGTAAATTGGAAGATGACTTAAACGAAGGTTTAGCAGAAATAGATGACTTGAATGAAAAGAGGGCTTTTTTAAGTTCAGATATACAAGAAGCACACACTACGGTTAATGAATTAGATAAAGATAACTACAAGCTAGGTCTTCAATATAACGAAGAAAACAATAAGCTTAAAGAAGCTGAAAAATTATATAACGAATGCGAAAATCTATTTGAACTTTATAATTGTAATTCTGTGGAAAAGCTTTATGATTTGATTTCTACAAAAAAGGATGTTGAAATAGCTGAGCTTTCTAAAATAAAACAAGATATAATAAAATGTGAAACCATTATAAATACTATAAAAACAAATAAAATAACATTAAATGATGATACATTATTAGTTTTTGATATTATAAAAAATAAGTTTCCAAATGCAACTTTAGGGCTAGACTTTATATCATCCCTTGATATGAAGGAAAAAGAATATTTTATATCTATGAATGATTTAATTCCTTATTCTGTACTTTTGGAGGAAAACGATTTTAAAAAATTCATAGTGTCTTCAGATATTTTTGATAATTATTACGGTGGGGCTGTCCCAATAATAAGTAAAAAGACTTTAGAACAGGCTATTTTATATCCTAATGGAGTTTTATTTAGTACTAAAAAGGTTGATTTTTATACAGATGAAGAAAAGAAGGTTAAACTTAGAGTTGAAAAAGAAAAAGAATTAAGTAAATTAAATGAATTAAAAGTTTTAAAAGAAAGTTCACTAACAACTTTAACAGAAAATTTAAAGCCAGTATCTTTGTTTATAGATAAATTTGAAAATAAAACAAATATGGAATCAATAGCATCTAAAGTAAATAATCTTGAAAGCTTATTAAATGAAAGTGAAAATAATATTGTAGATTGCAAAAAGTTAATAAATTCATTGAAAGCAGATTTGCACAAAGTTGAAGAAAAAATATCTTTTTTTAAAGAAAGCAATAACAAGATATCTAACGAAATAGCTCTTTTAAATAATTATTTAGAAATGAAAAACATCTTAAATAAGTTAAATGCTAATAATGAGGAAAATAATAGCCGTATATTAGTTATAAAAGATGAATTAAAAGTAGAAACTGATTATATAAAAGAAATCAGAAATAGAATGAATGAAATGAATGGAATTAAAGACTCTTTAACAGAGCAAGAAATAAAGCTATCTAAAGATATAGAAAATGTATCATATATAAATGACAACGGTTGTTGTTTATTAGAAGAACATATATATATTGCTAAGAATAGTGGCTTATTAGCTATTAACCGTAAACTTCAAGGGGTAGATGGCGATTTAGCGACTCTTCAAGCAAGCATTAGAACTAGTGAAGATAGAATAGTAAATAGTATAAATAATATTAAAAGGGAAGGCTTTAAAGAAGATGAGTTTCAGCATATAAATGTTGATTTTGTAAAACATAAAGAAGAATTGTTTTCTAAGTTAAATGAGTATATTAAAAATTTAGAAGATGAGTATAAAAATTTAAATAATGAGTATATAAGGATATCAAATGAAAAAAGCAAATTAGAAGGAGATTTTGATTCAAAAATATCAGCTTTATTAGAAAACTATTTTATAGATTACAATGACATCAAATCATCTGTTGATAATAAGCTTAATGGATTATCCTATATAGATAAAGTATCTGAAATCAAAAAGGAAAGTAAAGAAGCTAAATCTAAGAAAAGTGAAATTCAATCAAGATTAAAGGATATAAATAAATCTATTGAATCAGTAGCGAACTCTAAAAACAACTTCATTTCCTTAAATAAGGATATTGATGTTGAAATAGGCAATGATAAGCTTCAAAGTATAAGAAGTTACACTGTGGTTTCAAGGGAAGTTAAATCTTTGGAAAACAGTATTTTATATAAATTAAGTGACTATAAGAAAGAAATATCTATAGGCAAAAATATTGTTACTCATGTATATGGTTTTAGGGAAATACTAGAGGATATTGAAACTTTACCTACAAAATCAAGTGAGATTAAGGATATCTCTTTAAAATTAGTTGGTAGCTCAGATGAAAGCTGGGTGAACATGCTTAGCTTGGAACAAAATAAAATAGAAGAAAATATAAAATCACTTGAAGTGCAAGAAGAAAAATTTATAACATTATGCATTCAAAAAAGTGAAAATGTTCTTAGGGATATTAAAAAGATAAATGACCTTTCTGTAATTGAGATACATGGTAGAAGACAACAAATGTTAAGAATAAACCTTGAAAAATTGCCTGAAGATATATTGCGTGAAAAGATGAAAAATTATATAGAGGGACTTATGACTTCTTGTGCCAACGAAGAAAATGATGAAACTCGTAAACTTAGAATATCTAAAGGGTTAACTACAGATAACTTATTAAGACAAATTATAGATGTAATTAAAAATAAATCTGTTGAATTATATAAGCTTGAAGATATTGAAAACCAAGAAGTGAATGAGTGGCTAAGTTTAAATAAAGCATATGGTTCAAAGGGTGAAACAAATGGAATGTATATAACAATGCTAATTTGCATAATAAGCTACTTAAGAAAATTATATACATCTTCAACTGATGATAGTAAAAAGGTTCTTATATTAGATAATCCTTTTTCAGGAACAACTTCAGAAATAATATGGTATCCGATATTAAACCTTTTAAAAGAAAATAATGTTCAATTATGGGCAGTAGGATACGAAATAAAGACTCAATTAGCTGATATTTTTCCAACCAGATATTATATGACTAAAGAGTCGGGGCATGCATATGAGAAAATAGTAATAGACAAATTTAAATCAGAATATGATTTAGGTAGTCTTAGATATAACGAACTAACTGGTAGTAATATGGGAGTAAGGCAGATTAATCTTAATTTAGATGAAATTTAAATAAATATTTAATTAAAAACATATATATAATAAAAGCTAAGTAAACGTCAAAGAATTGACGCATAGCAATTAAAAATTTGAAGTGATAAAATAAAACCCAAGTAGGATCGATATTGCTTTCTACTTGGTATTAAAATCTAATATAATTTTTTATGGTTATATGCTCTAAATTCTTTGACCGCAGAATATAATACTTTCTTGGTATAATCAAGAAATTTACTTTAAAAGACATATTAAGCCAAATCAAGTTTTATTGAGTAATATAATTATTAATTTTTACTAACTTATCTTTCATATGTAAAAAAATCCTTTAATTAAATTATAACTCGCGAAATAAATTAACCTTAATTATAAATTGACACTTACTACTTATTTTTGTCTAAATATTTTATAATTTGGGATCCAAATGTATGATCTTCAGCTTATGTAACTTGTAGGTTATTTACAAAAATAGTTTGTTGTTTTAAACATATTTTTACATATAATAGTAAGTGATTTAGTTTATCAGGTTGTTGTCTTTAAAGAAATAGTAGAATTATTATTTTGAGTTAGTACTGAATGATAAGTATTTTCTGGACAATTAGATAGTTTATATGAAAAATCAATGTAATTACATGAAAATATTTCTAGAATTTTTACATATAGTTATAGTATGATATTAGATTTAGTAAATTTATTACTGTAATAAGAAAGCATAGCATTAATTATACATGAAAAGCTTGTAGTTAATATTGTTATATAAGTAAGTAAAAAAGCATAATTATTATACTGTTTTTTCTTTTTTACAATTGTAAATATCACCTAAAAAATCAGTTATTCTTTTTTGCTTATTTCAAATATACTTAATATTAATACTATATAGGCAAGTACTCCAATTACTAAAAATCTTATTTATTTACTTGTTATATAGCAAATCAATCCAACAACACCAATTAGTAATGGAAATATATAAGTCAAACCTCTTTATACTCCTAACTAATTTTATCATAATAAAATACGTTTATATTACACATAAAATTATAAATTAATAATAACATAGTTGGCAAAAAAAGTTAACTTTAAAGACTTTCAATAGATTAAATAAGACTATTTAAGAATATTAAGAATATTTTAGTCGCTTAGGGAAAAAATACTAAGTATGATTTAAAATATTGAAAGAAGGTGTGCCACTATGTCATTAGAAAGTATGATTATTAAAAAGTATTTTAAAAACAATAATGCAGTACCTTTTAAGGTTATATTTAAAGATGGTAAAGAGTTAAAAATAGATGATGGAGATCCTAAGTTTGTTATTAAAGTAAATGGAAATATAGATAAAAAGGTATTATTTACTAGTACATCTTTAGCTTTAGGGGAAGCCTATATGGATAAGGTATTAGATATGGAGGCAGGAGACTTATATGATGCCTTAGATATCGTAATGGGAAGCTTAGATGAGTTTAATGTTAATGAAAATGTATTAAGTAAATTAATACATTCATCAACTTCTAAAAAGAATCAAAAGAAAGAAGTAACATCACATTATGATATAGGAAATGATTTTTATGAGCTTTGGCTAGATGAAACTATGAGCTACTCTTGTGCATATTTTAAAAATGAAGAAGATACATTATATGAAGCACAAAAAAATAAAGTACATTATATATTAAATAAATTACAACTTAAAGAAGGTATGAGTTTGCTAGATATAGGCTGTGGTTGGGGATATTTATTAATTGAAGCTGCTAAGAAATATAAGATACATGGAGTTGGAATAACTTTAAGTGAACAACAATATTTAAAGTTTAAGGAAAGAATTAAAGAAGAAAATTTAGAAGAATATTTAAGTGCTCAATTAATGGATTATAGAGATTTGGAAAAGAGCAATTTAGAATTTGACAGAGTTGTAAGTGTAGGAATGCTAGAGCATGTTAGTCGGGATAATTATGAGCTTTTCTTTAAGAATGTAGATGCAGTATTAAAGAACCAAGGACTATTTTTATTACATTATATTAGTGGAAGAAAAGAAAATTCAGGAGATCCATGGATTAAAAAATATATATTTCCAGGTGGAGTTATACCTAGTCTAAGAGAAATAATAAATATAGGAAGTGAACTTAATTATTATACCTTAGATGTAGAAAGCTTAAGAAGACATTATGTAAAAACATTACTTTGTTGGTATGAAAATTATAAAAATAATATAGATAAGATTTCAAAAATCTTTGATGAAAGATTTATTAGAATGTGGGAATTGTATTTATCTTCTTGTGCGGCATCCTTTAATAATGGAATGATTGATTTGCATCAAATAGTATTTTCAAAAGGAAATAATAACAATTTAGAAATGACTAGGGATTATTTATATAGATAATTTAATAAAAGCAAAAGTATCAAGATTTGAATTATTAAGCTTAATGTTTATATAAATATTAAGCTTAATTTTGTATTGTAAGAAAAAATATAAAAAAATCATAAAAAAAATTAAGGATATAT
>OGSQ01000583.1_pt1 | contig 11048 bp, 12 predicted proteins | sample 1573921 | NCBI WGS metagenome assembly OGSQ01 (sample SAMN03295832, study PRJEB24534) | human gut metagenome | isolation source: fecal sample 7 from infant 4 | host: Homo sapiens | place: USA: Pittsburgh, PA | collected 2014-07 | reverse complement strand
ATAGTAAACATAAAAACTTAATTTTCTATTAATTTTATTTATTCAGTGGCATTGTTCAAAGTCACAAGAATATAATATCTATCTTTCTGAAGCATATAAATTAATCCCTAATAAAATATATATTATAAATATTAAGACTATAAAAATACCTACTGTTTCTGCCAATCCATTATAGGTAAAAGGAATTACTAAAATACATAAATAAATTATTGATAATAAATAATTTTTATTCCTTATTATTAGTATCATTGGATTTATAAATATGATTGTAATTATAAGTAGTAGATTTAAAATCCCATAGTCATAAGAAAACATTAGTATTGGATTTTCAAAGTTAACTACTCCAAAGATATATTGGCTTACATAATTAGAGTACCCAATGCCCCTTCCAAAAAAGAAATTAGGATACTTCTTAAAAAACATCATTTCCTTAATTCCTAAAAGCCTCCCATTACTTACATCTCCCCAAGAAGCTGTTTCCTTAAACTTTGTCCATATATATTCATTTACAATTGGAGTGGATAAAAACCCCATCATAAGTATTGGTAAAATTAAATATGGAATACTCCTTTTTCTACAACAAGAAAATGTATATACTATACTTAATAATATGCAAATAAATAAAGATATTCTCCCAGCTGCAAGTACTGTTCCTATTAAGGCTATAAATATATCTAGTATTATTAAAATATCCCCTTTACTTTTAAAATATTTATAGTAAATCATATTGAAACCTATAAATATTCCATAATACCATCCAGCAGTTAGAGGGTGTCCAATAATTCCACCTGTTCTTCCAATCTTAATTGACATAATAACTTGAGAAATAAAAGCTATACAAATAAAGAAATTAAAGATTTTAACTATTTTAGGGAAAATTAAATTCATCCTTATTTCTGTATAATCTAGTAGAAATATTATTAAAGGAGCTATAAACCCCACTATTACTCTAAATAAATCAGAAATACCATATCTATTTTTTATATATCCCATAAAAATAAGAGAGGAAATAGATATAAAAATAATTATATTAGTCTTAGTAAACTTATTTCTTTTATTTAAAAATAAAAGCATAATTATTGATATAGGTATTAAATGATAATTAAAGATACTTGTCCCTATTATTTTATTTATATATCCTCTTATACCTTGACTTATAATTACTATAGCAAAGAATAAAATCAATATTAGTTTTTCATTAAAATTTAAACTAGGTTTTTTACAAGGATCCTTATACATATACTTCCTCTCTTAATAATTCTATATTATTTTCCAAAACTTTTTACTTGATAGCTTGTTCATTGAGAACTTATTCTTTCAAAACTTATGCCTTAAGAAGTTGTCAATTTAGAAATTACAATTCTAAATCTTATTCATTGATAACTTGTCCCTCCGGAACTTTTTACTTGATATCTTGTCCTTTCAAAACTTGTCTCTTGATAACTTATCTCTTCAGAGCTTGTACATTGATAACTTGCTCCTTTAAGACTTATCCTTCCAAGCTTGTCCCTTTAAAATCTACTTATAATAGTTTTTCTTACTGCTTCAATACTTTCTTATAAAACTTTAAATGAGATAAAATATATCTTTCTGAAGTAAAATTTATAGAAAAGCTCCTATAAGCCCCCTTTTTAAGTGACTTAAATAAATCTTTATCTTCATATAACTGATTTATTCTATTACTAAAGGTCCTTATATCCTTTAATGGTACTAAAAATCCATTTACTCCATTAATTATTTCCTCATTAGTTCCTGGAATATTAGTAGCAATAACAGGAATCCTTTGAGAAAAGGCTTCTAAGGGTACTAGTGGCAGCCCTTCTATATGGGAACATAAAATAACTAAATCTATATATTTCAAATGATCAATTACATTTTCTTTCTCTCCAAGTAGATAAACTTTATCTTCAAGATTATTTTCCTTAACATATTTTTTTAAATCTTCTAATTCCTCTCCTGTCCCTATTAAGAAAAACCTTATATAATTATTGATTTTGCTAACTTCCTTTGCTATATTTACAAAATCATATACTCCCTTATAATCAACAACCCTGCTAATTTGTGCTACAGTAAAATAATTCTTTTTATTTTCAATTAAAGCATCATCAACCTTTTTATTCTCCCTATTTACTTCTACAGTATTATATATGGTTGTAATTCTTCTCTTATCTAATTTACACTTATTAACTAAGGTTTTCTTTGCAGAATTACTAACAGAAATAACATCTATATTTTTAAGTGCCACTCTAGTTAAGAAAAATTTATCTTCTATACATAAATGCTGGGTATGTACCACTTTTACCCCAGTAAAAAAAGAAGCAATTTTAGAAATAAAGGTAGTTAATCTATGGTGACTATGAATTAACTGTATATTTTCCTTTCTCACAATCTTTATTGTCCTAAAAATATTCTGGACTATACCAAAAATATTTTTTAGACTAGGATCCTTCATTTCATAATGCTTAACTCCAATATTAAGAAACTCAGGTAAAAGCTTTCCTCCAGCACTTGCTAATACTATTTTATTTTTACTATTAATCTCTTTACAAAGTTTTAAGATACATTTAGTATCTCCACCTAAGTGAACTGAAGTGTTAAGGTATAAAATATTCAAACTAACTTTCTCCTTCTATATATTTTTCTATTTCAAAAATTATATTCTTTGTATTAGATATATATTCCTTAACATCAAAATTTCTTATGCTTTCAAGTGCTTCAGATAATTTATCTATACTATCAACCTTTTTCAAAAATCCAATATCACTAAATTCTGATATTATTTGAATTTGATGATTATCTACATGTTCCCCAAAAGCTTTAAGCCTAGGTACTGCTATTACTTTTTTTCTAAGATTTATAGACTTAATTATTGTGCCAGTTCCTCCATGAGTTATTACTATATCAGCTTTATTAAGAATATCACTATATTCCTCTGAATTTATAAATTCCTTAAAGCTATAATTTTTAGGCTTATAGGTACTATATCCAATTTGAGCAAAAACCTCTTCACATATCTCCTTTTCTTCTATTAATTTATCTACTTCCTTAAGCAATCTATTAAACTGAAACTTTTGAGTTCCAACGGTTATAAATATCATATAAATCCTCCTTAATAGGATTTCTGAAAATAAGCATTAACCCTCCATAAAAAACAAAACATAAGCTGCATCCTATAAGTAGTGATAATATAGTTGTATCAAGAGCAGATGTAATTAAATTACCCAAGATAAAATTCACTATACCAAATAAAAAATAAATATAATTTTTTTTGAAAAGTCCCTTAATATCTAAGTACTTCCTTACTAAAACTATTTTTAATATTGTTGCAGTAAGCTCTGATAAAATAACTGTTATTATAGCCCCACTTATTCCTATAAGAGGTATTAGAATAAAATTACATATTAAACTTACTAAGGCTGCAGAAAAAATAGGAATTACATATTCTTTATTTTTGCTAGTTGGAATAATAAATTGATTTGTAAATACTAGTCCTATTGGAATAATTACTGCAATTAGGCTAATAGTCATCATATATGGAGTTATTAAGTTAAATTTCTCTCCAAAAAATAACGGAACAAACTGATTAGCTACTGCTGCCATAGAGCTTGCTCCAAAAACACCAATGCAAATAGTAATTTCTAAAGATTTTTTCAAATACTTTTCTATACCTAAAGTATTACTTTTTTCATAAAGATTAGCTATTGTTGGCATTAAAACTGTACTTAATGATGTAATAAAAGCTAAAGACATCCTTGGAACCTTTAAACTTTGAGAATAATATCCCACTTCAGTAAGATTAGTTAATGAGCCTACAATAATCTGATCTGCTACTGTATAAATTTGAATACATATTTGTGGTAAAAAATAGACTATTGATTCCCTTATATAAGGTTTTATATTTACCTTTGAAATATTAATTTTATTAACATACTTAAACAGAGAAATCCAATAAGTAAAGCAACCTAAAAAGCTAGCTAAAGAATTAATTAAAATATATTTATTTAAATCAGCATAACTTTTTACAAAAGTAAAAATTAAAATTACAGATATAATCTTTATCACAGTATTTCTAATTACTATTTTCTTAAAATTTTCAAGCCCTATATAAAACCAACTAATATCGAAAAATCCTGATAAAACTATTGGAAGTTGTAGTAAAAATACTATTTTCAAGGATTCTCCTAATGTAATAAAAAATATTATATATGCTATTGTTGAAATAAGAGTTGAAGAAATTTGCAAAGACCATATATTCCAAAAGGTTTCACTTCTAGTACTTTTTAAGTCTCTTTTATAAGCTATATGTTTACTTCCATATCTATCTATACCAAGCTTTCCAAAGGTAGAAAATATAATTGCAAAGGAAGCAGTATAGTCACTTTTCCCAATTCCATCAGCCCCTAAAACTCTAGAAATATATGAAGCTGTTATAAATGGTAGTATTAAAATTAAGGTTTCATAAGTAATATTATACAGATAATTTTTAATAATTCTTTTATTGCTCATATCTATTCTTAACTTTCTTTAAAAAATTAAATATTCCTAACTTCCATAAGATTATTCTTATTTTATCCTTTATATTAAAGCGCCTTAAAAATAAAATATCTTTTAAATGCATATTTAAAGCAATATACTTAGATTTTTTAAAAGCTTTATAATTGTTATTTAAATCTTCATTAGTATAATGATAAATAAAATATGAAAATACATAGGCTTTAAAAATTCTAAGACTATATTTATTTACTATAATCTTATTTTCTTCTATATAATTAATAATGCTTTCCATAGCATGATGATAGTCTTCAGTTAACTTTTTATTCTTTTTATGAACAGTTGAACTCTCCCTTTGTCTATAAAAATATAAGGCATCATCAATATAAGTAATCTTACTAGCATTATTCACCACTTTAAATACTGGAAATATATCTTGAATATATCTTCCCTTTTCAAAGAAGAAATCATTATTTTTAAGTAAAGTATTCTTAAAAAGCTTATTCCAAAGTTGTCCTTGAATTATATTATTCAACATCATATCTATTACTTCAAAGCTCTCATATAAATGAAATTTAGGCATATCTTTTATAAATTTAATATAATTATTTTCATCATAAAAAAGATAGTAATTACTAATAACTATATCTGCTTTTGTACTTAAGGCTGTACTTATAATTTTCTCTAACATTTCCTTTTCTAAAAAATCATCAGAATCTACAAATAAAATATATTCTCCTTCAGCATTCTTCAAAGCTATATTTCTAGCTTCTGATACTCCCTTATTATCTTGTGATATAAATTTAAAATTTTTAAATTTATTACTATATCTTTTTATAATTTCTAAGCTATTATCCTTTGAACCATCATCCACAATAATAAGTTCATAATCTTTATAGCTTTGATTTAAAATACTATCCAAACATTCTTCTAAATATTCCTGAACATTATATACAGGTAATATAATACTTATATGAAATTTTCTCATTTAAAGCCTCTAATAAACTTTAGTAATTCTTCTTTAACCTTAGATCTAAATATCTGATGGGGCTTTCTCCAACTTCCTTCATAATGATGAATAGTATAAGTATTTTTCGTAATTATAGCTTCCTGCCAAGCATGTCTTTTGGGATAAAAATAGTCCTTAGGATAAATTGCTACATCATTATAAAAATAAGAAATATTATTATAGCTCTCCTTATAACCAAGGTACTTAGCAATTAGTGTTAGATGAATTGGAATGGCTAATTCATTAAGTCTTCCCTTGTAATCATCATAATTTAAATTATTATAATACTTTAAAACTTCAGAGATAAATTTATCATACTTTCTGCAGCCCCAAATTCCAAAGGCAATCTCATTATCCTCTAAGCCTCCAAAGGATGAGTTTTCTAATAAATTATCTAAAGGCTTTAAAACTTCCATATCAGCATCTAAGTATATTCCTCCATAATTATAAAGTACCCATAGCCTACAATAATCTGATACAAAGGCCCATTTTTTATCTTCATAAGCTTTCTTAGTAAATTCAAAATTATTTACATGAAAGTTTTCTTCATTCCATTCTATAATTTCATAATCCTTTAAATAATGCTTCCATGACTTAATGCACTTCTCTACTAATTCAGGCTTAGCTTTATCTCCAAACCAGCAGTAATGTATTACTTTTGGTATACTCATAAATTATCATTCCTCCTAAAGCTTTATACCTCTTTAAAGTTAAAAGGTTTATTATAATTTTCTAAATTAATAAGTCCAGCAATTTTTAAATCATACTCCAAAGGATTAAATTTATCAGTCCCATTAGCTGGTGTTAAAGTTAATTCACTAAAATATAATCTTTCATCTACTGCATTAAAGTCCACTCTAATATATTCAAAATCCTTAGCTAGAATTTCTCCTAAATAAATTAATTTATCTAGAAACTTTGGTTTTTCTATTGGTTTTAAAGAATTTTCTGCCTTTCCCTTCATGGGAATTTTTGTCCAATCCACTTCAAAATAATCTTCCCTATAGTTTGTACTTCTATTAGTATGAACTTCTATTAACTTTACTTTTCCAGAAAAGCAATGCAAGGCATATTCTACTAAATCACCACTTTTATCCTCTAAGTATTCTTCACAGATAATTTTTTTCTTTATTCCCTTATATTGATGCTCCTTAGTGTATTTATAATAATCTTCTTTTAATAATTTTCTTAGCCTTTTATTAGTTTTCTCTATATCTAATGAAGCTTTATCCCTGCATATAATAATTCTGTCTGATCCATCATTTAGCTTTAAAACGAACTTTTCTGGTAAGATACTATAATCAATTTCATTTTCTTTATTGTATACAGCTATTAGTTTAGGTAAATATTCTTCACCTATTGCATTCTTTATATATTCTCTAACCAAATATTTATCTACTATATTTTTATATCTTTCAAGATTTCCTTTAGCCTTAATCCATTGAATCTTTTCACCATAGTACTTAGGCTTTTTAAGATTTAATAACCTACCATAAGTTCTTAAATTATCAATTTGCATTACAATAATATCAGGTAAATAAATACAAATCTTTCTTAATAGCCTTCTCAATATATACCTCCTTTAAAAATTGCTTTAGGATAAATCTTAAGCATTTCCTCCCATTGGACATAAAATTCATCTGCAAATCTATAAAGTAGTTTTCCTGTTAATGTAGGGCTGTTAATCTTAGCAAAAGATTCAATAAAAATTAGTTTTTTCATAAAAATCTTTGAAATTATACACATTGGAATAGTAGCTAGAGCTCCAGTAGAAATAACAATATCAGGTCTTTTAATTAAAAATATATATAAGCTTATAATAGTGTTAACCATCATCTTTATTATCCAAGTTCTTTCAAATCTATTTACTTGATATAAATAGTAAACTTTATTTGTACTATTTATTAATTTATACTTTGTTCTTTCAGTAACTATAAAACTATTGTGTTTTTCCATAATAGGCTTTAACTTCATAAGTTGATCTAGGTGTCCTCCAGTGGAAGCTATAAAACAAATTTTTTTCATTGCAGCACCTACTTTTTTATATGTTTTTTAAAATATTTTTTAGATTCACTTCTTATTCCATTTAAAATAACACCTATCATATTCACATTAATATTTTTTAATATATTGTAAGCTTCTCTAACCTCATAATTTTTAGTTTTGTCAGATCTAACAACTAATATAGTTCCATCTGCTTTATTTGATACAACTTGAGAATCACTAAAAAAAAGTATTGGAGAAGTATCTAAGATAATATAATCATAATCCTTTTTTAATTTCTCTAATAAATCTGACATTTTATTTGAAGCTAAAGTTTCAGAAGGATTTGATGGCATTTTGCCAGCTGTCATAACAAAAAAATTTTCATTATACTCTCTAGTTGCTATATTTAAATTATCTCCATTCATTAATATTTCTGATAAGCCTGTAACATTAGAAATATTAAACTTTTTATGAATATTAGGGTTTCTAAAATCACAATCTACTAGCATTACCCTCTTATTTCCTTGAGATAGAATTAAGGCTAAATTTGCTGCAACAAAGGTTTTACCTTCTCCATACTTTGAACTTGTTATTGCTATAACCTTATAATTTTTATCTCCATATGAACATTCAATATTAGTTTTTATCTTTCTAAAGCTTTCATCAACTATTGACGAGGAATATTTCTCTACCTCAAGCATATCTTTTTCACCTCCTATTTCTTAATTAATGGCAACATCCCAATTATAGGTAAGTCAATATTACTTTCTAATTCCGACTTATTTCTTATAGTTTTATCGAAAATTTCAACTACAAAAGCCAATATTACTCCAGATACTATTCCTGCAAATATTCCAATTATAATATTCATCTTCTTATTTGGAGTTACAGGTTCTTCTGAAATCATTACCCTTTGAAGAATTTTTATATTTCCATTTGGAACTAACTCCTTAGAAACACTAATAAATTCATTAGTAAGATTATTAACTAGTTCTTTAGTTTCAAGATAACTTGTCCCTCTATAGCTAACTTCTAAAATTTGAGTATCTGCAATTACTTCAACCTTTAGTTTACTTGCTACATCTTCAACACTTATATTAGCCTTAGATTTTTCTATACTTGTTTTTAAAATATCTGGTGTTTTTATTATTTCAGAATATGTCTTCATTAAATTCTGATACATAACCACATCATTTGGATTATAGTTTTGATCATCTCCAACAGTCTGTTTCCCTATAAAGAATCTGGTGCTTGCCTCATACTTTGGTATCATTATAAAAAAGCTTAAAATCACTGCAGATAATAAAAATAAAACTAATGATATTAATATTATCTTCCATCTTTTTTTTAATGTACCTATAAGTTCTTCAATACTAATACATCATCACTCCATTTCTATTCCTCTATATTAGATTTCTTTTCCTTTAATTAGATTTCTGTTCCTTTTACTTAAATATCTTCTACATTTAATTAAGTAATAATTATCAAATTCTTTAGTATAAAATTTAAGAGTTAATATTTAATACTTCTTCTCTTCCTACTGAATAATAATCTACCTTTGCTCCTTTTGCTTCCTCTAAGCTATAACAATTTCTTCCGTCAAATATTACAGGATTTTTCATTAGTTCTACATATTTTTCAATTTTAATTGATTTTATTTCTTCCCATTCAGTAAATATAAATACCATATCTGAACCTTTTATTGCTTCTTCTGGATTATATACATAGGTTATATTCCAATTATATTTTTCTTTAAAATTATCCCTTCCAGCTGGATCAAAAACTACTACTTCAGCTCCCTCTTCTAATAACCTCTTTATATTTGGAATAGATGGAGCTTCTCTTAAATCATCTGTTTCAGGTTTAAAAGTCAAACCAAGTACTGCTATTTTTTTCCCCTTTAAATCCTCAAATCTTTGCTTTGCTTTTCTAAACATTTTAAATTTCTGATTTTCATTTACCTCTATAGCAGCTTTTATGGTCTTTATTTCATATCCATGATCATTAGCTAACCAATGTAGCGCCTTAGTATCCTTTGGAAAACAGGAACCCCCATATCCAAGACCAGCCTTTAAGAACTTATCTCCAATTCGTTTATCATAGCTCATTCCCTTAGTTACAGATTCAATATCTGCTCCAACTATTTCACAAACATTTGCCATTTCATTAATAAAACTTATTTTTAATGCTAAGAAATCATTTGATGCATACTTTATCATTTCTGCACTTCTTCTATTAGTAGAAACTATAGGCTTATTAAATCTTTCATATATCTCTCTTAAAATTGCTTCTGATTCCTTAGACTCAACTCCAATAACTATTCTGCTAGCTTCCATAGTATCTTTAATAGCAGTTCCTTGGGATAAAAACTCTGGATTAGATACAACCTCTATTTTCACATTTTTAACTACATTATCCTTAAAAAAATCCTGAATTTTATCATTAGTTCCTATAGGTACTGTAGATTTAACCACTACTAAAGAATCATTTTCTACATTATCAGCGATTTCCTTGCACACTTTAAATACATAATCTAAATTAGCTGAGCCATCTTCTCTTTCTGGAGTTCCAACTCCAATAAAAACCACTTTTGCCCTTTTATAAACCTCTTTAAAGTCAGTAGTAAAGCTTAATCTTCCAGCATCTAAGTTATTTATAAGCATTTCTTCAAGGCCTGGTTCATATATAGGTGACTTTCCACTCTTTAAAAGTTCAATCTTATTATTATCTATATCTACACATGTAACTATATGACCAACCTCAGCAAGACATACTCCAGTTATTAATCCAACATACCCTGTTCCTGCTACTACAATTTCCATAATTACCCCCATTGTTTTTATATATCTATATTCTTAAAATGCATTTTTGTCCCCAAATAATAATATAATTGTTCTTAAAATTAACTTTATATCTGTTGAAAAACTAATTTCATTAACGTACTTTATATCTAGCTCCATCCACTCTTTAAAGCCAATATTATTTCTTCCTGATACTTGCCAGTAGCATGTAAGTCCTGGTTTAACTTGAAATCTCTTTAACATCCAAGGTTCAAAATTAATCACCTCACTTGGAAGACTTGGCCTAGGTCCTACCAAACTCATTTCTCCATTTAGAACATTTAATAATTGTGGTAATTCATCTATACTTGTTTTTCTTATAAATCTTCCAATCTTAGTTACTCTAGGATCTTTCTTAATCTTAAACATAGGCCCATTTACTTCATTTTTATCTTCTAAACTTTTTCTAAGACTTTCTGCATTTTCTACCATAGACCTAAATTTATAAATTCTAAATTCCTTCCCATTTAATCCAACCCTAACCTGCGAAAAGAACACCCTTCCTTTAGATTCCATTTTTATTAATATAGCTACTATTAATAGTAAAGGACTTAAAAATATAATACCTATAATTGAACCTATTATATCCATGCTTCTTTTTAAGATTTGAATTCCACCTTTCCACATTTCTACATCCCTAAATCTCCTCAATTACTTAATTTATTATATTTTTTAAATTTATTAAGTTTCTTAAATTTGTTTCTAATACTATAATAAAAATC
>OGSQ01000580.1_pt1 | contig 11102 bp, 13 predicted proteins | sample 1573921 | NCBI WGS metagenome assembly OGSQ01 (sample SAMN03295832, study PRJEB24534) | human gut metagenome | isolation source: fecal sample 7 from infant 4 | host: Homo sapiens | place: USA: Pittsburgh, PA | collected 2014-07 | reverse complement strand
GATATATCCCTTTATTAGTTATTATATAATTCACTTTATAGGGAATTAAAAGCATTTGGTATTTTAATTTAGATTATATGCTTTTAATTTTTAATAATATTGATCATTTATTACAATTTAATTTACATCAGATAAAGGATTTTAATAAAGAGATTAAACTCTAAAACAATATACTCGTAAATGATACTAAATTACCATTGGAAGATTAGATTTTAAATGTTAAAATAGAAGAAAATGAACAGGAGGAGAGCAGATGTTAAACTTGAATTTAATGGATTTATATAATGGCCTTGTAAAAAATTATGAAAATTTATCTTTAAATAAAAGCTCTCAATACGAAGAAATTTCTAATAAAGAGAGTAAGTTTTTTATTACACTAGGTAAATTCTTAGGATATAAATTAGAATATAAAGGTTCTAGTAATGGTGATAGGAATAAAAAAATAAGATTTAAATATGATTTTAAATATGATAAAGATAATAAGGACATTGTTGTTATAAGAGAAACTGATATGTCTAACGATCTTGATGCAATTCAAAAATTAGTAGATGAATTAAGAAAAAATGATTCTTCAATAATTCAATTTTTAGAAACCTTTTCGAAAAATAGAATTGATTACTTAAATAAAATTTTATTAGATTTTACTAATAATTTAAATAATGATTTATTAGTAATATATATAATAAGAGACATATTAAAGGCGGAATGTTATCATTATTGTTACTTATTTAATAGTAATGGCATTAAAGATAAATATATAGTTAGGATCAAGGGAAATCGAGAAGATATTTTATGTGCAGATTACATGGATTAAGGAGAAGTAAGATTGAAGGTTAGAGCTTTAAGTCTAAATGAATTTAAAAGTAGTGGGTTTATATATTTTTCAAATATTTTAGATGGATTTGATAGGTATGAACATATTCAATTATCTCCAATTACATCTATATACGAAGAGGTAGAGAAATTATATATTAGATTTATAGAAAAGTTATTTAACATAAATAATGAAAAGGTAGTAATTGATTTCTATAAGAATAGATTAGATAAAAATTCGATTAGGTACATCGAAGATAGACTAAAAGATGAGGAAAAGTTATTATTTCATAGATTGATGAATTGTGGGTCAGATGAAGATATATTTTTTGAAATCACTGATATTTCTTTTATTCCACTATTAACAAAACTTAATTTGAAGGAATTATTTTTTGTTACATTTTACTTTGATAAAGCTGATTTTAGTTTATGGGGGAACTACAATTACAATTTTCCCTTGTTTTCTAGAAAAATAGAAAATTTAGAGAAAATAAAAAAAATAGCAAGGCAATGTAGCTTGCTATAAGATATTTTATCTTATAATAAGATTGCTTAGCTATTTTTCTTTGGAAAGACTACAATTGTAGAAAGTCTTAATTTACCGTTACTTGTTAGTCTTAAATACCATTTTAAATTATCAGAAGATGAATTGGTAAATAACTCCTGACTTAAATTAATAGATTTGTTAATAGGGAAGTATAACATTTTGTTTATTTCATTTTCTAATGAAATTACTATGCTATATTCGTAATTTGTACATAATTTATTTAAATCTTTTAAATTAATAACAAGAGAATTATTAGTGGCTTTAGATGGAGCAAATAGTAATTCTCTTGTTTTTATATTTTTAAGATAAACAGAAACATTTTTAAATGTTTTAAAATTAAAATCTTTAAAAGATAATATTAGTGACTCATCTTTTAAGCTAAAATTACTTACCTCTTTTTCATTTGAAGATAAGTAAGGTATATTTAAAGTATTTAGTTCATTGTATTTCTCCATAACCTTTCTCCTTATAATATGCTATAAATATATAGTATTAAAAAGGTTATAAAAAAATGCCAATTTTCTTAGAAAAATTTATTTTTTTAGCATTTCTATCATAATATCTAAAGTAGCTTTGGTTTTATTTAAGTTACTTATATAATCAGCAATATGATATTTATAATATTCTACTCCAGCATCAGTAATAGAATATATTTTTTTGCTTCTTTTATTTAAAAATTCATCTCCAGACCAAGTGCTAGTTACATATCCTTTTGTCTCAAGATCATATAAAGTTTCATAAACTGTACTTGAAGATACTGGAAAAGGTAATGCTGTAGATTCAAATCTACTTTTAAATTCATCTAACACTTTGTTACCAAAAATAGTATTACCTTTTGATAATTCTTTTAATATATAAAAGCTGTAAAGCATCTTAGTATTTACAACATTTCTAGGTGCTACTAAACGATTTCTTTTTTCCATAAAAATCACTCCTTTTTTTATAGTTTAGCATAAGATAAACTAAATGTACACTTAAATAATATACTCGTAAATGATTATAAATTTACAGAACAAAATGAGAGTGCATTGAATAATATATAGCATACAAAGGAATAGGAGTTGATAAACATGTCAAGAAGATGTTGCAATAATAACTGCTGTAGAAATAATTGTTGTTGTGGCTGTAATAACTGGGGCGGCGGCTGTGGCGGTGGATTCGGCGGTGGCTTTGGCTGTGGCGGTGGATTCGGTGGTGGATTCGGCGGTGGCTTTGGTTGTGGATTCCCACTTATATGGTTATTATTATTAGGCGGTTGTTGGTAGAATTATAGTAAAGGGGCTGTATTTACAGTCCCTATTAAAAATTAGAATTAATAGTTATTTATATTACTTAATAATATAATGATTTTAAAAATATTTTGTATAAAATAATTGCTTTCAATAGTATAAGAAAGGATATTATTCCTTAGATTATATTATTGAAAGCTTTATTTAACACATGAGACTTTTTTATAGAAATATTTAGTGATAAAATTAAATAGAGGTGAAGTTATGCTTTATAATAAATGCTATTGTGAAAAGTGCAAAAAAATACAAAGAATGAAGATAAATAGCTATATAGATTCTAAGGATTTAAATATAGGAAAAATAAAGTACAACAAATTATATGGAACTTGTGAAGTTTGTAATGAGGAAGTATATTCTGTTGATTTATATAAAAAAAACAATGTAGAAATAATTAAAAAAATAAAAGAGCTTGAAGAAGAAATAACTATAAAGAAGATAATCGATAATATAAAAGTAGATAAGGATGAGCTTGGTATAAAGAACACTCAAATACTTGATTATATTAAGGAAGCTATTACAAATAAAAATAAAGATAAAGAGTAAGTTATTTATAAAATTGAAATTTAATATATATTTATAAGTTGATTAATTCCTAAGGAGGAGGCAATGCTAGATTTACTTGTATATCTAGATGAATTATTAATTAAGAATTTAAATTCAGTAGTTGTTAATGGATATATAGATATAAGAACCTTTAGGAGAATTAAAGACAGAACTGTTGGAGGTAATGTAAGGGTTGGTGAGAGAAACTCTAAAGAACTAGACTTTAAAGATCAAAGGGATAAAATAGAGGGATATAAAAGTAAACATAATTCTTGTGAAGAGAGTCAGCAGGATGGCAGAGAAAGAAGTTTAGGCTTTGAAGGTAGAGATTTTGATAGGGTAGAACAAGAAATTAAAAAGATAAGTACAGTTTTTACTCTTCATAACGATTTAATAAATAGAATGTATTCTAATAATCATATGAAGAAGATTAGCTATAAATCAATTAAAAATGGTAATGTTAAGGTTGGAGACTATGTAGAAGTTACAGGATGTATTCAAGAAGTATCATTACCTGAATATATCGATACAGTCTTAAATAGTATTAATTGCTATGGAATAGACTTTTTTAATTCTATTTTAGATAAAAATAATCTTAAAAGTTTAAATTTTAATATTATTTATAATTTGCTTAGTGGAATAAAAAATAGTATAACACAAAATGGAAGCAGGGACTTAATAGTTAAAAATCAAGATGTTTCAATATTGCTTACTATAAATCAAAATAATTTTGTGAATAATGGATATAGTATGTTTGACTTTGTTCAATGTTCTTGTAAAATATATGGCAAAGTAATGATGATAAAGGAAGATAAAGATAAATGCATTAGTTTACTAAGAAAATCTTCTCAAGAAAATTATTATGAAAAAATACTTAATAGTATAGAACCATACTTAGATATATTAAGAAAGAATAATATTATCTTACCTGAAAAACCAGAATGCAATATAAAGGGGAAGATGATAATGATATTACCAATGAGTATATGCATATAAAAAATTTTATATGCATTTTTAAGTTGTTATAGAAAGTAATAAAAAATTAATGTATAATAGTTACTTAATGATTAAAAGTAAAAATGAATATTAGAATACAGGAAAGAGGCAAAAAGATGAAAATAGGTTTTGATCATAAAAAATATCTAGATGAACAATCTAAATATATTTTAGAAAGAGTTAATGATTACGATAAATTATATTTAGAATTTGGCGGAAAGCTAATGAATGATTTGCATGCTAAGAGGGTTTTACCTGGATTTGATGAAAATGCTAAAATTAAATTGCTTCAAAAGCTTAAAGAAAAAGTTGAAGTGGTAATATGCGTTTATGCAGGAGATATTGAAAGAAACAAGATCAGAGGAGACTTTGGTATTACATATGACCTTGAAGTATTAAGACTTATAGATGATTTAAGAGGATATGGTTTAGATGTAAATAGTGTAGTAATAACTAGATTTGATGGGCAGCCAGCTACTACTGTATTTATAAACAAGCTTGAAAGAAGAGGAATAAAAGTTTATAAGCATAGAGCTACACTTGGATATCCAACAGATGTAGACACTATAGTAAGTGATGAAGGATATGGTAAAAATCCATATATCGAAACAACAAAGCCAATAGTAGTAGTTACTGCTCCAGGTCCAGGAAGTGGAAAGCTTGCTACTTGTTTAAGCCAATTATATCATGAAAATAAAAGAGGAAATATTGCAGGATACTCTAAGTTTGAAACTTTCCCAGTATGGAATGTTCCACTTAAGCATCCTCTAAATATAGCTTATGAAGCAGCTACAGTAGACTTGAAAGACGTTAATATGATAGATTCTTTCCATTTTGATGCTTATAATGAAGTTGCAGTAAACTATAATAGAGATATTGAAAGCTTCCCAGTTCTTAAGAGAATAATTGAAAAAATCACTGGGAAAGAATCAGTTTATAAATCTCCAACAGATATGGGAGTTAATAGGGTAGGCTTTGGAATCATTAATGATGATGTAGTAAAAGAAGCTTCTAATCAAGAAATAATAAGAAGATATTATAAGACTATTTGTGAATTTAAAAAAGGTTATGTAGATAAAGATGTTGCAGATAGTGCTAAGCTTATTATGGAAGAGTTAAATTTAAAAGAATCTGATAGAAAAGTAGTTAATCCAGCTAGAGAATACTCAGAAAAATTAAAGAAGATTAATGGTAGGGAATCATACCCAGTAGTAGCTTTAGAATTAAATGATGGAACTATTCTTACTGGAAGAGGTTCAGAAATAATGGATGCACCAGCAGCTGTAATTTTAAATTCAATAAAACATTTAGCTAATATTTCTGATGATATACATTTAATATCTCCAGTTATTTTAGAGCCAATCCAAAACTTAAAGTTTAAAACTTTAGGTATTAAAAATACAGTTTTAAATTGTGAAGAAATACTAATAGCTTTAAGTATATGTGCTGCAACAAATCCAACTGCACAAGTAGCATTAAATAAGTTAACAGAATTAAAGGGATGTCAAGCGCATTCAACAACTATGACTTCAAATGGAGATGAACAAACCTTCAGAAGACTGGGTATTGATATAACTTGTGATCCAGAATATCAAAGTGATAATTTATACTATAACAATTAACAAATAAATAGATTTCCTTATTTAACTATAAAGATGTACCGAATTAACCATGTTTTAAATTCGGTACATCTTTTTTTATTTGAATATAATACCAAAAGTTTCTTTTGATATTTTAAATAAAAATTTTTATGTTATGGAAGATATTATATTTTAAATAGTTAATTTAATTATTCTATATTTGGGAAATACTATTAGTATATTAAAGGAGGTTTTTTAATGGATGGAGATTTTATAAAGGTAATTCCTCTTGGTGGAGTTGGAGAAATAGGAAAGAATATTACCGCCTTAGAAGTTAATGATGAAATAATAGTAATAGATTGTGGAATAGCATTTCCTGACGAAGAAATGTACGGAGTAGATTTAATTATTCCTGATATATCTTATTTGATAGATAATAAAGATAAGGTTAAAGGATTATTTATAACCCATGGTCACGAGGATCATATTGGTGCAATACCATATATTCTTAAGCAATTAAATATGAATGTTTACGGAACAAAATTAACTTTGGCTATTATTGAAAATAAATTAAGAGAGCATAAATTAGTAGAAACTAGTAATCTTATTTTAGTCAATCCAGGTGAAATGGTATCATTTAATAATTTATCTATAGAGTTTATACAAAGTACTCATAGTATTGCAGAGTCTTGTTGTTTTGCTATAAAGACTAAGCTAGGAACTATTTTTCACACTGGGGATTTTAAAATAGATTTAACTCCAATAGACGATAAAGTTATTGATATAGATAGGATTTCAACAATAGGAAAAGAGGGAGTTCTACTATTAATGGCAGATAGTACTAATGTTGAAAGATCTGGTTACACTATGTCAGAAAGGTCTATTGGTAATACTTTTAATAGAATATTTGCTACAGCTAAAGGTAGGGTTATAATTGCAACCTTTGCTTCTAATATACATAGAATGCAACAAATAGTTAATTCATCTTTAGATAGTAATAGAAAAGTAGCTTTTGCAGGAAGGAGTATGGAGAGCATTTCAAGAATGGCGATTGATCTTGAATATCTGCATATGCCTGAGGATATGTTAATAGAGATAGAGGATATAAAAAATTACAATAACGAAAATATAACTATTATAACTACAGGAAGCCAAGGGGAACCAATGGCAGCCTTAGCAAGAATAGCTTATGGGAATCATAAGAAAATTAAAATTGAAAGTGATGATTTATTTATTATTTCAGCAGCTCCTATTCCAGGTAATGATAAGTTGATTTCTAAAGTCATAAATGAACTATTTAAAAAAGGAGCAGATGTGATTTATGAAGACTTAGAAGAAGTACATGTATCAGGTCATGCTTATAGAGAAGAATTGAAACTTATGCATAGATTAATTAAGCCAAAATACTTTATGCCTGTTCATGGCGAATATAGACATTTAAAGCATCATAAAGATTTAGCAATTAGCCTTGGAATGGATTCAAAGGACACTTTTATATTAGAAAGAGGAGATGTTTTATTAATAAACGAAGATGAGGCTAAAAAAGAAGGGAAGGTTAAGACTGGTACTGTTTTAGTAGATGGACTTGGTGTTGGAGATGTAGGAACTTTGGTACTTAGAGATAGAAAACATTTAGCCCAAGATGGGTTAGTTAATATAGTAGTGACTATTGAAAGGGAAAGTTTTAGTATAATTGCAGGTCCTGATATTATTACAAGAGGTTTTGTTTATGTTAAGGAAGCTGAAGAACTTATTAGGGAATTAAAAGATATAGCTACTAATGAATTGCAAAACTGCCTTGATAATAGAATTATAGAATGGTATTTAATAAAAACTAATATTAAAAAGGCAATAGAAAGATATATATATGATAAAACTAAAAGAAGACCAACGATTATACCAATAATTATGGAAATTTAAATGCTATATTCCTCTCAATTTTAATAGTTTATATAAAGAATTATGTTTTTTTGACTATTTATTATAAAAATAATCTAGACTATTATTTGAAACATATATATAATAGATATAAAAAATAAATGGAGGGATTTTATGAAAAATGTAGCAGCATTTTTTGATATAGATGGAACAATATATAGAGAAGGTTTAATCACTGAAGTTTTTAAGAAAATAATAAAATATGAACTGGTTAGTGAAAATAAGTGGTATAACGATGTAAGGCCTTCATACCTAAAGTGGGATAAAAGACAAGGGGATTATGACACTTATCTTTTAAAAATGGTAGATATTTATGTAGATGCTATTAAAGGAATAGATAAATATCATATTGATTATATTGCAAAAAAAGTAATTGAACAAAAGGGAGATAGAGTATATACATTTAGCAGAGAAAGAATAAAGTGGCATCAAGATCAAGGACATATAGTAATTGCAATTTCTGGTTCACCATATGAGCTTGTAAGAGAAATGTCTAAAAAATATAATATGGATGACTTTAAGGGAACTATATATAAGTTAGATGGAGATAACAAATATAGTGGTGAAGTTGTACCTATGTGGGATCACGAAAGCAAACTAAAGTCTATAAATGAATTTAAAGAAAAATACAATATAGACTTAAGTAAGAGTTATGCTTATGGAGATACTTCTGGAGATATATCAATGTTTCAATCAGTAGGAATTCCTTATGCAATTAATCCTACTAAGGAATTATTGGATAAGGTTAAGGCTGATAAAGACATAAGAGAAAAGATAAAAGTAATAGTTGAGAGAAAAGATGTTACTTATAGTTTAAATGTAAATTGTATAGAAACTGTATAATAGGATAGACAGTAGTATATTAAGAATATATAATATTTAAGTATGAAATGATTTAAAGAAATTTATAATATATAGCTCAATAAATAATCTACATATTTAGTAATTATGTTATTTCAAGTGAAAAATAGTTTTGAAAAATTACATTAATTGAAAGCATATATAGTTTAAGTTTTATATAAGTTGATTGTGTAATTACCTAACTGAAATATTTTAAATATGAACTAACTTAATGGAATGTAGAAATTTTATTGCAACTTATATACGCATTTCAGATTAGATATTATGTAATTAAGGAGATTTATAATGTTAACTATAAGAGATAAAGCTTTAGAAGAAAAGTTAAAACAGTTAAGGAAAGCAATTGAAATAGTAGGAGGAAACTCTTTATTAAGCAATATAGGAAGTGAAGAAGAGTTAGCAGTCTTTATAATTAACAATGCTCTTTCAGACTTAAGTGAAGGTATAGAGATTCAAGGTAAGAATTATGCTTTAAATAATCTTTTAAAGACAAAAGTCAATTATGAGAAAAACTATATTAAAACGAAAAAAGTTTTTCTTCAAAAAATAACATATAAGATAAATAAATATAATACTTATTTAGATTCTTTAATAAGAAAGTATAAGAAAACTGGAGGTATTGAAGAGTATAGAGCTATAAAGGAAGAAATAGAAGAAAGATATTCTATGGATATAAATAGTTTTATATTATCTGAAATTGAAATCAATGAAGAGATGATAGAGTCATATTATGGTGAGTATCTAAACTCAAAAAAAGAAGACTTTATAAATTCTATTATAAGTAGTTTAATATAAAATCATAAATTTTGCATCTCGGGGGAAAATAGAATAGAAGATAGTCTTTAGGAGGTGCAATTATGAGAAATAAACTGATGAGGAAAATGAAAAGAACCTTTAAAAAATCTAAGGCTAAAAGCAAAGTGCTATTTGAAATAGCTGATGATTTTATGGACATAATTCAAAATGCTAAAATATATAAAAAAATGAAAAAAGGAAAATAAATTTTAAGAAGCTGTATCCTATTAGATACAGCTTCTTATTTTTACAAATAATTCAAGTAAACAATATTCATAGTTTACACTACTAGCTACTACTTGTTATAAATTGCTTAAAAATTATTTTAGTACATTTGTTTAATTTTAAATCCTTCTTGAGTTAAGGTTTCTCGAATCATATCTATATGATGATGACCATTAGTCTCCACAGTTACTTCAAGTAAAACATTTTTTAGTCTATTAACTGCTTTAAATTGATTATGCTCTAGTTGGACAACATTGGCATTAAGTTCTGATAAAATTCTAGATATTTCTTGAAGCTGTCCTGGGACATCTGGAAGTTCTACTGAGAAACAGAATAACCTACCTCTTTCAACTAAACCATCGCTTATTAGTGATGATATAGTAAGCATATCAATATTACCACCACTAATTATTGAAACTACTTTTTTATTATCTAAATCTAATTTTTTTAATGCAGCAAGAGAAGCAGCACCAGAAGCTTCAGCTAATAATTTATGCTTTTCACATAAAATTAAGAAAGCTTCAGCAATTTCTTTATCAGATACAGTAATAACTTCATCTACATATTCTCTAATAATGCTATATGTTAGTTCTCCCGGGGACTTTACAGCTATACCATCAGCTATAGTATTTACTGATTCAAGAGAGTGAAGTTTACCTTCTTTAAAGCTTTTCTCCATAGCATTAGCACCTTCGGATTGTACACCTATAATTTTAATATTGGGATTAATTTCTTTAGCAGCTAAAGATACACCACTTATTAATCCGCCACCACCAATAGGACAAATAATAATATCAATGTTTTCTAAATCTTCAAATATTTCTAAAGCTATTGTTCCTTGTCCATAAATAACATCCATATCGTTGAAAGGATGTATAAAAATAGAGTTATTATCTCTTTCTAAAGACTTTGCTTTTAGGAAAGCGTCATCATAGCAACTACCATGCAAAACTACTTGTCCACCATACTCTTGAGTTGATTGAACCTTTAAATAAGGTGTATTTTTAGGCATTACTATCGTAGAGTTTACCCCTAAAAGATTTGCAGCATAAGCGACACCTTGGGCATGATTCCCAGCTGAAGAACAAACTACGCCCTTACTTTTTTCTTCTTCACTTAAAGATCTTATTTTATTTAATGCACCTCTTATTTTATAAGCTCCCGTAACTTGTAAATTTTCACATTTCATATAAACTGAACAATTATTCAATGAAGAAAAGATATTGCTATAAAGCAATGGAGTCTTATTTATTACGTCTTTTATATTTTCTCTAGTTCTTTTTATTTGATTTAAATGCATAAGTTTCCACCTCTAGTAATAATTATAAGATTAATTATATCATTGCTTAATGTATTTATGAATATTATAAAAATAAAAAAAATAAAATTTTATTAAATAATTGATAGTGAAACTACTTCAATATTGAATTTTGATTAAATTTATTTATAAATTTATTTAATTAGTTAATATATAAATTCTAAAATTGAAATAATAAAAAGTTATGGTGTATATGG
>OGSQ01000575.1_pt1 | contig 11226 bp, 11 predicted proteins | sample 1573921 | NCBI WGS metagenome assembly OGSQ01 (sample SAMN03295832, study PRJEB24534) | human gut metagenome | isolation source: fecal sample 7 from infant 4 | host: Homo sapiens | place: USA: Pittsburgh, PA | collected 2014-07 | reverse complement strand
ATTATATTTTAATAAAATATGACAAATTGAAAGCATAGAGTAATAGTTTTATTGCAATTTAGGAGGAGAAATGAAAAAGAAAGACTTTATTATTATATTAATAATTTCCATTATTTCTTTTAATAGTTTAGCTTTAAGTCCAAAAGCTTTTACAGAGGAGGAAAATAAAAAAATAGTTATATGTATTGATGCTGGACATCAAAAGAAAGGTGATAGCAAGCTTGAGAATGTTTCACCAAACTCTATTAATAAAAAGCCGAGAGTTTCCCAAGGGACTGAAGGGATTTCAACAAAGAAGCCTGAATATGTAGTTAATTTAGAAGCAGCAGCTATATTAAAGGATTTATTAGTAGAAAAAGGCTATACTGTAATTATGACTAGGGAAGAACATGATGTAAATATAAGTAATTCAGAAAGAGCTGAAATAGCTAATAAATCAAAAGCAGATATGACAATTAGAATTCATTGTGATAGCTTAAAAGACAATAGTAAAACAGGTGCAACTCTTTTAGTTCCATCTAGCAAGGGAAGTACAAAAGATATTTTTGATGAAAGTAATAAGTACGCTGAAATATTAAAAACTAACCTTAAGGATAATGGAGTTAAGGTTAATGGAATATTTGAGAGAAATGATATTACGGGATTTAATTGGTCAAGGGTTCCAGTAGTAATATTTGAAATGGGGTTTATGAGCAATAGTTGTGAAGATGCTATGTTATGTGATAAGAGCTATCAAAGAAAGCTTATGAGTATAGTGTCTGATTCTATAGATCAATATAAAGATGGTATAAAGAAGTTACAGAACTAATAATTGGAGGGAAGTTATTTTAAATTATAAAATTTCATTAGTTTAAGGCTATAGCCAGTGCATAGCCTTTTTTGTTTTTTAATTTCTAAGATTCCCATTAAAAATTAGAATAAATTTTAATATTGGTAATATTTAAACTTCCATTATTCAGTCAATTTAGAAAAAAGTTAATCCAGGCACTTCTTCTAAGGATTTACAATCTAAATATCAAATTGCACAAGATACATCTGTGTTAAGATAAATAAAATAGGGTTATTGCATTAGCCAATTAAGGTCTGCTAGCAATAGCCCTTTAATTTATTTTTAATATTTAATTATTTAATAATGCACATGGATTAGGTGGAATTTTATATTATCATTACTCCAACCTAAGTCATATGGAACTAATAATCTATTTGTATTGTGGCAGGTTACTAAAGGATAACCTTTAGAATCAAAGCCAGTTACTGTTGATACATGAGTTATTCTACCTTTCTTTTCATAAGCTACAAAGTCACCAGGTCTTAAATTAAAGGCTGCTTTGTATATGCTTTGATAACTACCTTTTGCAATATAAGAAGCTCTACCACTTGAAACCATATAATTTTTAAAGCCTTGTGCATTAAGCCAAGCTTTAGTACCTTCTTTACCAGTATAATTCCAGGTTCTGTTCTTTTTAAAACCTCCAGCTTCAAATAAGATTTGGGATGCAAAATTAGCACAATCACCACCGTCAGGATTATGATCTTTATAGCCAGGATTATACTTAAATGTGAATTCTTCATCTTCAGAAACGCCACAATACTTATGAGCATAATCTACTGCCTTTTGAACTTTTTCTGAAGGAGTATATTCTGGAGAAGTTTGGCTTAGGATATAGCTTTTAATCTCATCAGACTTTATATTATTTAAATCTAGGGAATCGGCAAAAGGATCAGTGTACCATTCTTTAGTTATTATATATCGATCATCTTGTTTTCTTAAATTCAAATAATGATTAGTACCAAGTCTAAAGTGATTTATAGTTTCAGGGCTATCTACATAATAATAATTGAAATCTGTAGCAACATCACAAATTATTCCATAGAGGCCAGGTTCTTTTTCTGCTACTTTTCTTATTCGTACAATAGATTTTAAATCCTTAAATTTAACAGATTGTTTTTCTGACCAATTAATTAAGTATTGGGTTTTCTTGGCTTCACTTTCATAAGCCCATAAGCTAACTTTTATTTTCAAATCATAAAATTCCTTAAGAAGCTCTGAATCAGCTGAAACTATAGCAGTATTTCTCTTTGTAAACAAATCTTCTATTAAGACTTTAAACTCTCTCTTTATCTCTTCAGAAGAGGTATCTATTAAGTTTGAGGATTGAATTTCTTCATTATATAAATCAAAATCTTCTTTATCAGCTTTAACTTTAAAATAAGGTATCAAATTGAAAACTAATAAGGATATAAGAATAAGTTTATTAAATTTTAGTTTCAAATTCTTTCTTCTCCTTTCAAAGTAGACTATATATGTAGTTTGTACTAAAAAATAAAATTTATATATGTATCTTTAAATTAAATAGCTAGGATACTTTTAGCAAATTTGTAATTTAAACATATAATATTTATAATTAATTTTAGGGGAATATTTATGAAACAATTAAACTATCTTTATGAAAATTCAAAAGAAGTTAAATTTGATAATAGTGATAATATAGTATTTATATCAGATATTCATAGAGGAGATGGGACTTTTTATGATTCATTTCTACCAAATAAGAATATATATAAGGCAGCTTTATCTTATTATTATAAAAAGGGCTTTACTTATGTAGAAGTAGGAGATGGGGATGAACTTTGGAAAAATATTAATTGTACAGATATAGCTTATATATATAATGATGTTTTTAAGGTGTTAAACAAGTATAAAGAAGAAAATAGACTTTATATAATTTATGGTAATCATGATATAATAAAAAGTAGGGAAAATTTTTATATTTCACAATATAGAGCTTTAAAAAAGATAGGCAATAATTATGGTCATAATTTTTTAAAGTTTATAAAGGATTTAAATTTTTATGAAGGTATAAATTTTAAATATACTCCAATAAATGAAAAGTTTTTAGTAACCCATGGTCATCAAGCTGATGAATTTAATTATAGGTATTGGATGATTTCTAGATTCTTAGTTAGATATCCATGGAAGTTTTTAAATGGAATTGCAGGTTTTAGAGATCCATCAAGTCCTGCTAAAAATAATAAAAAAGGAAATAAGGTAGATAAAAGATTAGAAAAGTGGGCCAAAGATAATGGTAAAATGATATTATGTGGACATACCCATAATAGTAGAATGCCTGAATGTAAAGAGCCACCTTACTTTAACGATGGATGTGCAGTATTACCTTATGCTATTACTGCAATTGAAGTTGAAAGTGGAAGGATATCTTTAGTTAAATGGAATATAGAAGCTCAAGAGTCAGGCGTTTTATGGGTAAGACGAAAGGTTATTACTGGTCCTAGAAATATAGAAGAGTATTTATTATGGGCAAGACAAGAAAGAATTAGAATGATAGAAGATGAAAAAACTAAAAAAAAGAAAAGGGGATTAAAATGAATTCAATAGATTTACATTGTGACACAGCCAGTAGACTGTTATATGAAAAGTTAAAATTAAGAGAAAGTATATGTAAGGTAGATATAAAGAAATTAAAAGAAGGAAAAGCTTTAGCACAAGTATTTGCACATTTTATAGAGTTAGATTTAGTTAAAAATCCTTATGAAGAATTTATAAAAATGTATAATAACTTTACAAAGGAATTAAGCGAAAATAAAGATAGCATAGTATTAGTTAGAAATTTAAAAGAATTAGAAGAGGTTAATAGCTTAGAAAAAATAGGAGCCTTTTTATCTATAGAAGAAGGTGAAGTTCTTGAAGGTAAGGTAGAAAGAGTACAAGAGCTTTATGATATGGGAATAAGATTTATTACTTTAACATGGAACTTTAAAAATAGTATAGGCTATCCTAATGCAGGATATAAATATAAAGATAAGGGATTAACTGAAAGAGGTAAGGAAATAGTATTAGAAATGGAGAGGGTTGGAATAATTCCAGATTGCTCTCACTTATCTGATGGTGGATTTTATGACTTAATTAATATTTGTACAAAGCCATTTATTGCAACACATTCAAATGCAAGAGCAATAACTGATCATTCAAGAAATTTAACTGATGATATGATAGTTAAGCTTGCTAATAAGGGTGGAGTTATGGGATTAAATTTCTGCGGACCTTTCCTTGGAAGAGAAAAAGTACCTACAATTAATTCAATGGTAGCTCATCTAAAGCATATAAAAAATGTTGGGGGTGTTGATGTACTAGCATTGGGAACTGATTTTGATGGAATTGAAAATGAAGTTGAAATAAAAAATATTGGTGAAATAGGCAAACTTAGAGATGCATTATTAAAAGAAGGATTTACAAATACTGAAATAGATAAAATTTATTATGGAAATGTAAAAAGAGTACTTAAAGAGTGGCTATAAAAATGATATAAGTCTTATATTACATCTACTACTTAAGATACAGGTGGTTGTCATATAAGATTTACATCATTAAAACTAAAGAAGGAAAATTATAAAGAGATACTTTATAGTAGAAACTTTTTATAATTTACTAAAGAATGAAAAGTTAAGGAGAAGAAAATGGTAAGTTTACAAGGGAAAATTGCTTTAGTAACTGGTGGTACTAGGGGGATTGGAAAAGCAATTGCATTAGAGTTGATTAAAGAAGGTGCTACAGTAATAATTAATTATTCAAAGGATGATCTATCTGCAGAAGAAACATATAAAGAAGTTCAAGAGTTAGGTGGCTATGCCAAGCTTTATAAAGGTGATATATCTAACTATGACTTTTGCAAGGAAATGATAGATTATATAATAAAGACATTTGGTAAAATTGATATATTAATTAATAATGCTGCTGTTTCCTTTAGAGGATTATTTATGGACTTTTCAAGTAGAAATATTGAAAATATATTTGGGATTAATGTATTTGGAGCTATGTACTTAAGTAAAGAAGTTATACCTCATATGATAAATAGAGGTAGTGGTAATATTATTAATATATCATCTATATGGGGTGAAGCTGGGGCTTCTTGTGAAGTATTATATTCAAGTACAAAAGGAGCTATAAACTTATTTACAAAATCATTAGCTAAGGAATTAGCACCTATGGGAATAAGAGTTAATGGAATTGCTCCTGGTGTAATAGATACAGAAATGAATTCATTTTTATCTCCTGAAGAAAGAGAAGAGTTAGAAAATGAAATTCCAGTAGGGAGATTTGGGGATCCTAAGGAAGTTGCAGAATTAGTAGTATTTTTATGTAGTGAAAAATGTACTTATATAAACGGACAGATCCTAAAAATCGACGGAGCTATGCTGTAGATATATTGGAAGGTAGTCCTCAGTCATATATTATGCTTTGTCTCCGTCGCAAGCTCTAAGTCGACATTCACATAATATATGACTGAGGACTTTTCAATATATCTATATATCGCGTAACTGACTAAAGGAAAAAACTATGCGGGCATAGTTTAACAGAAGTATTATTTTGAGTTATGGGATTATGCTGACCTTGCAAGCTCCAAGTCAGCTTTCACACAATATGTATAGAGTTCTATAACTAATATAAAATCTTAAGATAAAGGTCGGACACTGAAGGAAAAAACTATGCGAGCATAGTTTAATAGAAATATCATTTTGAGTTATATGATTATGTGACCTCGCAAGCTCCAAGTTGGTTTACGCATAATATTTGAATTGCGCACTAAAAAATACCGCATATTCTTTTGAATAATACGGTATTTATAATAAATTAATATTTAATTTTATTTTTGTAACACATTAAAATTTCATATAAGTTTATCTACTTCTAAAGTTAGATGAACTTAGAATTTGTTATACAAAAGAATAACCATCAAAAGCTTTCAAGCCTTCCTCGTTTAGCAATTTCTCTACAACAATCGTCTGATGTGGACTTCTTTCAAACACTTCTTTGCATGGAATCATAATATTACTCCCTGCGATTTCTGCTAATTGTTCATGTGAAACACTATAAACTAATTTGCCAAGTTTAGACCAAACCATAGCACTTGAACACATAGCACATGGCTCACAACTTGAATATAGTGTATATTCACCTAAATTATTTACTTTGTTTTCTGAGCAAAATTTACGAATCAATCCAATTTCAGCATGATGTGTAGGGTCAGAAATTGAATTAATTTGATTTTCTCCAATCATTACAATCTCATTATTCTTTACTAATACAGCTCCAAATGGCTCATTTCCCTGTTCTCTTGCTTTCAAAGATAGTTCAATTGCTTTTTTAATAAAATACTCATCATTCTTTATCATAATAGCCTCCATTATAAAAGTTAGATTGCTATTTATATTTTAGTGTATAAAAAACTAACACATAAATATCATTATATAATAACATAACTATCAATTATATTTCAATAAATATTTTGTTTTTTGCTTAAAAATATACTATAATCGCATACCGTATTATTCAATTCTCAAAGATCAATTTAGTTCGCAATAGTTTCAAATTGTTTCTATAAATATACTAGAAAAACTAAATTTTATTGTTTTTTATTTTTCCATTAACCCATTTATTTAATGCTATCTTTAATGGGGGTGAAATTTCCTTTGGTATTTCTTCGATAGCGAAAAACTTTAACTGCTCAACTTCATCTTCTTGCATCTTTAATTTACCTGAATAATCTTTACATATATAAACAATATCAACATTAGATACTTCATCCCCGTTTGGATAAACATAATGTGTATCTTTTCCGGAAAATATACCAAATAGTTCTAAACTATTTGCAGTCAGTCCAGTTTCTTCATATAATTCCCTTTTAGCTGTATCCTCAACTTTTTCGTCTAATTCAACTGAACCTCCTGAATACCCCCAGCAATGGTTATCGCTTCTTTTTTGTAAAAGAATTCGTCCTTTATAATCTTCTACGATTACACTTGCTCCTACCTGTAATAATGGTCTATTTCCAACAATAGATCGCAAATCCATTATATAATTTGACATTTAACAGTTCTCCTTATGTGAAATTCGTTACAATTATAAGTTAATTATAATATATTTTGTAAATTAAGTGATATTCACTTTTCAAGAATCAAATTTTATCAACTACTTTGAAATATAATTATGGTATTAATTTATTAAGATTATTCATTGGTAACTATTATTTTTATTGTATAAGATACATGTCCTTGATTCCATTCACCAAAGACTTCGTAGATGTAAATACCTTTTTCATTAGGAACAATAATTTTGTCATCAGTATAAGTATAGGTGGTATCTTTTGAATCGCCCCAAGCAATTACTTTCACATTATTTGGTTTTTCTGAAAAATCTAAAGTCAACTCTGATTGTGGGTTTACTTCATTACCATCTATAGTTTCTGCAATTTGTTCTGGACTTGCTGAATCAGCATTAATGGTTTCTTTAGTAAAGAGCCCAACATTATTACTCCATTCATAACTACCTTTTGAAAGTAATATATCGGAACCATTAGTTGATATTTTTAAGTCTGGAATAGATGCTTTTGGAGTTCTATTGCATCCAACAAATAATAATATAGTTAAAGAGATTAAAGCGTAAAATATTCTCCTCATAAATTCCTCCTATTTTAATTATTCAAACCTTTATAATCTTATTATACATAATTTATGGATTATAATTCCAGAATAAGATATTTAAATATAACTTAGAAGCATGTAGTTTGTTACTACAATTTTAGGGGGGAAACTATATAGTTATATAGTTTGCTTTTATTATTTTATTTAGATAGAGAAATTTATTTAAGTGATGACTTTAGAGCAGAGAGTTACGTTTAAGATGCAAAGATATGAATATTATAATAAATCACAGTTATAATCACAGACAAAATCATATAATAAAGTATTAAGATTATATCATTTGTTTTACTTAGAACCTTCTAGTATACATATATATTACTAATAGAGGTTATTATGGAATAAAATTGAAGTTTATGTTATTATAACATTAAATAAAAAGCGAAGAATTGTATTATTAGCTAGATAACTATTAATGGAGTATAGAAATATACTCCATTAATTAATTGTAAGGTATTTCAAATATATGCGTCTTATAGATAAGGAGGTGAAGAAGTGGAGGAATTTGAGAAGATATATAATGATTATTTCCAGATGTCTATTTATATATAAAAAGTTTATCTAATGATGAACATGTGGCACAAGATATTAGTTCAGAAACATTTATAAAAGCTATTAAAGCAATCGAGGATTTTAATGGCAATTGTGATATTAGAGTATGGTTATGCCAAATTGCAAAGAATAGCTATTTTTCCTACCTACGTAAAAATAAGAAATTGGTATATGTAGACCAATTTAAAGAACAAGAAGCTGGTTTTGATATTGATAAAGCATTTCTATCAGTAGAAACTTCTATCGAAATACATGAGATTTTGCATAGTCTAGAGGAACCATATAAAGAAGTATTTTCTCTACGTACTTTTGGGGAATTAAGTTTTAAGCAAATTGGTTCACTTTTTCAAAAGAATGAAAACTGGGCTTGTGTTACTTATCACCGAGCTAGAAAAAAAATACAAAGTAAATGGAGGTATAAAAATGAAAATTAACTGTGCTGTTATAAAAGATATTTTGCCATTGTATGTTGAAGACATTGTAAGTGAAGATACAAGAGTTCTTATAGAAAAGCATCTTGATGAATGTATAGATTGCAAAAAAGAAGTTGAAGAAATGAAAACACCACCTAATATACCTATAGATATAAATACTACTGGATTTAAAAATGTAAAATCTAAATTATATAGGGAGAAGTTTAATATAATTATTTTTTCAATAATGTTAACTATGATAATTTCAATATTAGTTATTAATTATTTATCAGAACCAAATTATATACAATATTCTAATGATATTGTATCTATAAATACAAAAGATAATGGAGAAATATTTGCTGATTTTGGTGATGAAGTATCTAGTTATAATATATATAAATACCTTTCTGAAGATGGCTCTAGCTATAATTATCGAATATCTACTTGGGAAACTTTGTGGGATAAACTTTTTAATAATAGAGAACTTGGGACTGTAGTATTAAATCCTAATGGAGAAAAAATAACTTCAATATATTATTACTCAGCAGGTCAATCAAATGATATTTTAATATATGGAAAAAATTTAGCTGAAAGTGATGTAACTATATCTCTACCAAGATTATTTCTCGGAGGATATTTACTTATTGCAATAGTATTAATGGCTATATTTTCTATTGTTATTTTAGCATTATATAAGAATAAAATAGTACGAACTATTATAAGTAAGATTTTATTAATACCTATTTCATATGTTATTGGAACTATTTGTATCAAGGGATTTAATACTGCATCATACTCAGCTACACGTGATTTTTTTGTAATATTGCTTATATCAATCCCAATTTATTTTGTATTATTGATTACTATTAATTTTTATAAAAATATTAAAAACAAATCAACAATAGAGTAATAATGAAGAGGATACAGTTAAAATTTAATTGAGAAAAAATAAAAGCAGATTTTAAATTATCAAGAGTAATTTTATAAAAAATTTTTAAAAATAATATTTACAACATATTATACATATATAATATGCTATATTAAAAAGTCCAATGATTTTAAATCACTGGACTTTAGTTAGTAATATATTAAGATTGTTCTGAATTTCTTTTTTCATATAGATAACGATGCCTAATACTATAATAATTACAAGTCCTACTCCAATAAATAGATGTAATGTTTTAATAGAAAATAAAATTCCTATTTTCCCTATAGAACTATCTACTTTCAAAAAAACATATTATCCATAAATTTTATTTACGAAAAATATAAACAGTGGATAGGGCAATATCAACTTTAATCTAGATTCATAATCTATATCGCAGAACATAAATTCTAAATGTACATTAATTAAAAATATCCGTAAATCTATTAAAATATGATTAACTCAATATATACGTTGTATGAAAATATAATGAATGACTTCTATTTTAGAAATATAATCATTCCTTGATATCATTTTGAATATCTACCATATTGCCTAAATTATTCTGATTCTCTAATCACTTAACCTAAAGTATTTCACTTAAGTATGATTAAAGATATCTTTAATTAATAATTTCCCATTTGTTATTAGCTAATTTATCACGCCATTGGCTAATTTCTTCAGGTGTCTGTTTCATCCAGTCTGTTTTTTCACCTACAATTCTTAAAGGGGCTTCAGAGCGATAAGAGCATGTCAAGTTTCCTGGAAATTTCTTATCAGTTACATTTGGATCATTTTCAAAGGGCCCTGTTGGCTTTACAACATAAACTCGTTCTCTGCCTTCTCCCTTTGCTAATCCAGCTGCAAGTCCTGCTCCATTAAGATTGGATGTAAAATAAATGTGATTCATCTTAACTTCAGAATTATAATTTGAATCTCGACCTGATACTAGTAAATCACCAACCTGTAAATCTGCTCTAGTTCCATGATAAAAAGGTCCTTTATCATAAGGTTCAGTATTATATGAATTTGATAATTCATAATTTATTTTTGCCTTATTATAATTACCTAATTCTTCATAGCATTTTGAGATACTTATATATATTGCAGGAAAAGCACTCTTAACACTATCATCATTTGATTTTATGGCATACTCTAAAGATGTTTCCATCCATTTTAATCTATTTGAAATATCTTTTTCGTGTTTAGCTACTTGATAAGCTGCAATAAATCTTTCAAAGTCATTTGCTGATTCATTCCAAGCTTGAAGAAATAATTCACTTGCTTCTTCAGAGTTACCTTGCTCTTCCATACCCATTCCCAACACGCATAGTCTTATAATTTTGTTTTTTGGATCAAATTTAGTGCTCATTTAATGCCAACTCCTATTAATTTTATAGTTACATTATATTAACATATATATAATAACAAATATATCCTTATATTTTCATTTTATACATGCTATAATTAAAGTATGGAAGAGGATTTTACTAAATAAGAGTACTCTCTCTTTTTTATGGTTACTTTGAACAAATTAACGCATGAGGTAATGGCTACAATTTTTCTAGGTGTGTACACTAATTTAACGCCTATTTGAGTCGGATTATAATACAATTCTATTTAATAATAACTTATTTTGTAAATACAGTACTATTAAATTTTCAAAGATCAAATTTAATTAATTACTTCGCAATATCCACAGGGTGGTATATTAAAAATAAAGTTATTTATATAGGAAAAGTCTTTTAGAATGATATTTGTTTCTAAAAGACTTTTTTATTTTACTTTAATAAAAATAATATATGATTAATTCATATATTAACTATAGTTTTATCT
>OGSQ01000574.1_pt1 | contig 11262 bp, 6 predicted proteins | sample 1573921 | NCBI WGS metagenome assembly OGSQ01 (sample SAMN03295832, study PRJEB24534) | human gut metagenome | isolation source: fecal sample 7 from infant 4 | host: Homo sapiens | place: USA: Pittsburgh, PA | collected 2014-07 | reverse complement strand
ATGTGATACTGTTTAAATTTACACTTTGTATTCTTACGACATCGCCTGTATTAGGGGCATGAAGAATATAACCTCCATCAATATATAAAGCTACATGGGTAGCTGGTCTTCCCCAAAATACTAAGTCTCCTGTTCTAAGTTCAGATAAACTTATATCTGTTCCAAAGTTTTGTTGGTCTTGAGATACTCTTGGAAGATAATATCCAAATTGAGCATAGCAATATTGCACTAATCCAGAACAATCAAATCCACTAGGAGTTGTCCCACCCCATACATAGGGAACTCCTTGAAATTGGCTAGCATAAGCTACAATTTCTGAAGCAGTATAGTTATTTGATATTTCATAGTTTGTATTTTCTTCTTCATTGTTATCTTTGCTTGGATTAGACTGCTGATTTTCAGAAGTTTCTTCTTGTATGGTACTTTCTTGTTGTTTTTTCCTTTGAGCCTCCGCTTGAAGTTTTTGTTCTTGCAACATAGTATTAATTTTTTCTGCAGCAGCCTTTTCATTTTCCATTTTGTATATTAAATTAGCTTGCACTTCATTTAATTCATTTAATTTGTTCTGTTGATCATTTTTCATAAGAGTCATTTCATCAACTATAGCTTTTACATCAGCTTTATTTTTTTCTAATTCAGTTTTATTTGTCTCTAAAGTTTCTTGTTCGCTTATCAAGTCCTTCTTAAGATTATCTAATTCTTCTATATTTTTTTGGCTTGCGTTTACTAAGGCAGAATAGCTATATAAGTTGTATGTTGCATCGAATACGTTATCAGACTTAAATATAACATCCACATAAGATAATTCACCGAATTTATACATATTACGGACAAAAAAACTTTTCTTAGCTTCTTTCTCTTCTATATCTTTATTGTACTGTTCTATCTTTAAGTTACTTTCATTTATTTTATTGTTAATACTATTAATTTCTTCTTCAAGTGAATTTTGTTTATATAGTGCAGTTTCTATTTTGTTATCTAGTTCTTGAATAGCAATTCTTAGTTCATCTGCTTGAACTTTATATTTACTTAGTTTAGATGTATCTTCTCCTATACTTTGGTTATATTCCTGTAGCTGTTGCTGAAGTGGTTCTGCAATAGTAATTTTATCTTCAGTAGAAATTAATAAAATAATTATTAAGACTAATGAGAGCCTTGACCTATATTTCATTTTTTTCACCCCTCTTTTATTTTCCCATAGTATATAAATGATAAAAATTTATTAAAATAAATGAACAAAGGCAGTCCTTAGACCGCCTTTGCTTATATAGAATCATATTAATTAATTTCTTTAGTATTTTACTAACAAAGCTTCAACTCTAGTAGATGATTCAATATTAGCAGTCCTAATATAAATATTTATCTTCTTAATAAAGTTATAAGAAAATATAACTTATAAATTTAATAGGATTATTGTTAATAATTTGTATACTTATAGTTTACCACTTATGACAAATTAATACAATAAAAATGAAAATCTAATTAAATATGATAATATTTATTTTGTTTTATTTTTATCTTTTCTATATCTTTATAGAGGTCAATATATTCCAAGTGCTCTTTTGAACCATTTCTTAGGTCTATTTTAGTAGGACCAATAAATATATACATACCTTCAGTCTTAATAACATTAAGAGTAAGGTTATCAAAAATAGTCCCTAAGCCTCTTATTGAAAATAATAAAGTAGTATCATGACTTTGCTTTCCATTTGCAAGGTAATATACATTTATTCTATCAGGCTTTTCTTCAATACCAAATTTATTTTCCCAATTACTTGGAAAGTTTAATGAGATTCCTATATCTTCATTTTCATAAAGATAAGTATTGTCATTTTGTTTAATTAAATCACTATTAGGTATTAAAGGATACCTTTTAAAGTTATATTTTCCAATGAAAAAGCTTGAAATAAAGGATAATAAAATAGTAAATATAAAAATAGTATATAATTTTTTAGATTTCTTATTTAATCTTTTAAATTCATCTAATACAATAAGAGAACTATTTTCATTAATAAGTAATGATAGAAATTCCTCTAAGGCAATAGGTAAAGCAGCCTTTGGAATAAAGGGTGAAAGTTTAGCATTCTCAATGGATAAAATTAATCCATGCTTTAAAAGCTTAATACTTTTAACTTCACTTAACTTAGTTTTAAGAAAAGTAAATTCATTTTCTCTTATTAAATAACCATCTTCTATAGTAAAGTAAAAAGTACTTTCAATATCACAAAGTAATTTAGTATTTTTTATTGCTTTTCTTCTTCTTAATTTAAGTATTAATAAAAATAATAAAAAGCAAATGAGAAAAATTACAACCATAAATGGAATTGTATAGATAAGATACCTATATTCTTGAGATAATATATAAGTAATCAAGGAAAATGCCAGTATTAAAAAAGGAGCTGTAATAGTTTTTAGATATAGGGTAATAATTGGAGAGGTTTTATTTATATATACTAAATACTCTCTGAAACTAAGGTTATAATCACTGGGTTTAAATTCAAATTTCATTATTTAAACCTCCTTACCTTAATATATTTTTCCATATCTTCAATTAACACTTCTCTTTCAACATTAAAGAATTTTAAGAAAAAGAAGTTTCCAGGCAGTCCAATAAGTTTATAATAAAGTATTAAACTATCTTCATTTACAATAGCATTACTTACTGATGACCATTTAATATGTCTTAAGGTATTAGAACTTTCAAAATAAATTCCTTCTTCATCAAAGGATATAGCTACTTCATCATTAGATACAGTAGTTAATAATTTTTTACATTCATTTCTGTAGGATATGGCAAATATAAAAAACTCTAAAAATAAAGAAAGGGTAATTATGGCTGAAAAAATTTCCATTGGTAATTTCAGTGGTACTAATGCAAAAATGGATAATAAAAGTATACCAAGATTAGCTATACAAACAAGAATTAAGCTATTCTTTAATAGGGATTTTTTTATATATTTTTTATAAGTCATTTCAAAATCATCAGTATTAGTTAATTTATAGCAATACATTTAGTTTCTCCTTTATAATTTTATTTCCTTTATTATACAGGAAAACCAATACTATATAAATAATTTATTAGAAGTGACACATAATTTAAATAAAAAATACATTTATTATATACTAATAAGCCATATAGTGGTAAGATATTTAAGAAACACATAATTTATGGATTTAATTAAATTACTTATAAAGAGAATAGGACGTTACATAGATTACAATACATAAATTGAAAAAATAGATTTAAATAATATAAACAAACTAAGGAGAAAAGATGAATTATACAACAATAACAAGTGATAAAAGCAAGAAAAAAGCCTTAATAATTTGTGCTATTGGTGGCATAGTTGGAGCACATGATTTTTATTTAGGCAAAATCGGAAAGGGATTAGTTAAACTAGTTACTGGTAATTTTTTTTGCATAGGTTGGTTTATTGATTTAATTTCAATAGCAACAGGTGGATATAAAGATAATGCAGGAGCACCATTAAGAAGATAAGTACATAAATTAAGAAAAAAATCTGTATGAGAATCTATTTTTTAGACTCATACAGATTTTTTTTATATGAAATTTAAAATTGAAATTCTTTGGAAAACAATTAATCTAAATAAATTTAAGAATGCACATCATTAAGTGACTTTTAGTCTTTTAGGCAACTAGATAAATAAAAATTAATATAAAATAGGTGAAATTTACTAGGTATAAGAAAAAATTAGTATTATATATAATTACAATGAGATAAAAAATGTAAATTTACAATAATGAATTAAGGATGTGAGAATTTATGAAATTTAGTAATGGATGTTGGCTAAATAAAGATGGAATTACAAGATTTAGTCCAGAAGAAGTATATAGTACTGATAAAAATGAAAAGGTTTTAACTATATATGCTCCATGTAATAGAATTAATCATAGAGGAGCTACTTTAGGGGGACCTGTTATAACATATAAGATCTCATCACCACTTGAAAATGTTCTTAGAATTAGAGCATATCATTATATGGGAGGAGAAGATTTAGGACCACATTTTGAAGTGAAGAAAGAAGAACTAGGTATATTCACAGAGGAAAATGAAGAATTAATCACAGTTAAATCAGGGGATTTAACTGTAAAGATAAATAAAAATAACTTTTCAATGGAATTTTATAATGGAGATAAGTATTTAACTAAGAGTGCTAATAGAAGCTCAGCTTATTTAAAAGAAGGTGGAACAAAGTTCTTAGATGAAGAAGTTACAAAAACTTATATGAGAGATCAGCTAAGCCTATCTGTGGGAGAAGCTGTATATGGCTTAGGAGAAAGATTTACTCCTTTTGTTAAGAATGGACAATCTATTGATATATGGAATGAAGATGGTGGAACGAGTACAGAGCAAAGCTATAAGAATATTCCTTTTTATATAACTAATAAGGGATATGGAGTATTTGTAAATCATCCAGAAAGAGTATCCTTTGAAGTAGGTTCAGAGCTTGTTACAAAGGTGCAATTTAGCGTTACCGGGGAATGTTTAGATTATTATATAATTACAGGAAATGATATGAAGGAAGTTTTAGAAAACTATACAAGCCTAACTGGTAAACCAGCATTACCACCATCATGGTCCTTTGGACTATGGCTTACTACTTCCTTTACAACTAATTATGATGAAAAAACAGTTAATGAATTTGTAGATGGAATGGCAAGTAGAGAAATTCCACTTCATGTATTCCATTTTGATTGCTTCTGGATGAAGGACTTTAATTGGTGTAATTTTGAATGGGATAAGAGAGTTTTCCCAGATCCAGAAGGTATGATAAAGAGATTAAAGGAAAAGGGATTAAATATTTGTGTATGGATAAATCCATATATTGCACAAGAATCATCATTATTTGCTGAAGGTAAAGAAAATGGATACTTTATCAAAAAGAAAAATAGTGATGTATGGCAATATGATATGTGGCAACCAGGAATGGCAATTGTAGACTTTACAAATCCAGATGCCTGCAAATGGTATGGAGATAAATTAAAGTATCTTATGGATATGGGAGTAGATTGCTTTAAGACAGACTTTGGCGAAAGAATTCCAACAAATTGTAAGTACTTTGATGGATCAGATCCAGAAAAGATGCATAACTACTATACTCAAATCTACAATAAAGTAGTATTTGATGTTGTAAAAGAAGTTAAAGGAGAAAATGAAGCTGTATTATTTGCAAGATCAGCAACAGCAGGTGGACAGCAGTTCCCTGTACATTGGGGTGGAGACTGTACTTCAGATTATGAATCAATGGCAGAAAGCTTAAGAGGTGGATTATCACTATGTATGTCAGGCTTTGGTTTCTGGAGTCATGATATTGGAGGCTTTGAAAGCACATCTACACCAGATGTATATAAGAGATGGGCAGCCTTTGGACTTTTATCATCCCATAGTAGATTACATGGAAGTACATCTTATAGAGTGCCATGGCTTTATGATGAAGAATCCTGTGATGTAGTTAGATTCTTTACAAAATTAAAATGTAGCATAATGCCATATTTATTTAAAACTTCTTTTGATGCATCAACTAAGGGTATTCCTGTAATGAGATCTATGATATTAGAAAATCAAGAGGACCCAACTTGCAGATATTTAGATAGACAATATATGCTTGGAGATAATATTTTAGTGGCACCAATTTTTAATTCAGAAGGAATAGCAGAATATTATTTACCAGAAGGAAAGTGGACTAACTTTATAACTGGAAAAGTATATGAAGGTGGAAAATGGATTAGAGAAAATCATGGATATTTAAGTATTCCAATGATGATAAAAGAAAATAGCATAATTCCAGTTGGAGCAGTTGATACTGTACCAAACTATGATTATGGAAAAGATGTAACATTAAAGGTATTTAATTTAATAGATAATAAAGAAGCCTATGTAGAAGTGGTAAGTGAAAATGCTTCTGTTGTATTAAGAGCAAAAGCATTAAAGGTAGATAAAACTATTACTTTTGATGTAGAGGCTAAGGAAAGCTACAGCATATTAATAAATGGTGAATTTAATATAGAAAATGTAGAAGGTGCAGAAGCTAAAGAAGATAAAGATGGAATTAGATTAACTCCTAATACAAATAAAATAACAATAACTCTTAAATAAGAAATTTAGCCTCAGTTTACCTTAAGTTTACTGAGGCTATAAGATTAATAAGGAGGAAGAATTTATGATAAATGAAAATAAAATAGAAGAAATAATAAAATCCCTAACATTAGAAGAAAAGATTGGAATGATACATGGTGCTGGACTTTTTAGAACAGAAGGTGTTGAAAGGCTTGGAATAAAACCATTAAAAATGGCAGATGGTCCAATGGGAGTAAGAAATGAATTCCCAGATGATAGCTGGGTTCCTTATGGATATTCTGATGATTATGTTTCATATCTTCCATGTAATACTGCCTTAGCATCAACTTGGAATAGGGAACTTGCATATAAAGAAGGATATGTCCTAGGAAATGAAGCAAGAGGTAGGGGAAAGGATGTAATACTAGCTCCAGGAATAAATATAATTAGAAGTCCTCTATGTGGAAGAAATTTTGAATATATGTCTGAAAATCCATATTTAACAAAGGAAATGGCAGTTCCATATATAAAGGGTGTTCAAGAAAATGACGTAGCAGTTTGTGTAAAACATTTTGCAGTTAATAATCAAGAAACAGAAAGATTAAATGTAGATGTTATAGTAAGTGATAGAGCTCTTAGAGAAATATATTTTCCAGCCTTTGAAGCAGCAGTAAAAGAAGGTAATGCTTATTCTATAATGGGTGCTTACAATAAAATATGGGATCAATATTGTTGTCATAATCCAAAGCTTCTTAAAGAAATTCTAAGGGAAGAGTGGGGCTTTGATGGAGTGGTAATATCAGATTGGTCTGGAGTTCATGACACTAAAGAGGCTGCAGAAGGTGGAATGGATATTGAAATGTCAGTAACTTATAACTTTGATGAATATTTCTTTGCAAATCCAATGATACATGCAGTAAAGAGTGGGATAGTGAAGGAAGAAGTTATAGATGAGAAAATAAGAAATATACTAAAACTAATGTATGGATTGAAAATGTTTTCTGAGGATAGAAAAAAGGGAGAATATAATAGCTATGAAAATAGAGAAAAAGCATTAGAAATAGCTAGAGAATCAATAATTTTATTAAAGAATGAAGATAATATACTTCCATTAAAGGAAAAAGAATTAAAGAAAATAGCAGTTATAGGAGAGAATGCAGATATAAGACATTCATCAGGTGGGGGCTCAGCAGAAATTAAGGCTTTATATGAAATAACTCCACTTCTTGGATTAAAAATGAAGCTTGGTGGAAATACAGAAGTAAAATATGCAAGAGGATACACTAATAATGAAGATGAAAGAGAAGAAGTTTTAAAGGAAGCAATAGAATTAGCTAAAAACTCTGATGCAGTAATATTTGTTGGAGGATTAAAACATACTAAGGAAAACTTTGAATTATATGAAAATGCCTTACAGTCAAGTAAAGATGATGATGTAGTAAATATAGATAGCGAAGGTAATGATAAAACAAATATGTTACTTCCTTATAAACAAGATGAAGTTATAAATGAATTATTAAAGGCTAATAAAAATACTGTTCTAGTTATATCAACAGGTTCACCAGTAGATATGGCAAGCTTTGCGCTAGATGCAAAGGCAATTATCCAAACTTCCTATAATGGAATGGAGGGTGGAAAAGCTCTTGCAGAAGTAATATTTGGAGATGTTAATCCATCAGGAAAATTATCCTATACTGTTCCAGTTAGATTAGAGGATTCACCAGCTCATAGTCTTGGAGAATTCCCAGGTGGAGAAAAGGTTAGATATGACGAAGATATATTTGTAGGATATAGATATTTTTCAACCTATGATGTTAAACCATTGTTTGCTTTTGGACATGGTTTATCTTATACAGACTTTAAATATGATAATTTAAAAGTAGAAGTTAATGAATTAGAAAATGATATTGATGTTACAGTTTCATTAGAATTAACTAATGTGGGAAAAATGAAGGGCTCAGAAGTTGTACAACTCTATATAAATGATGTAGAAGCTACTTTAAAGAGACCTAATATAGAATTAAAGGGCTTTGAAAAAATTAATTTAGAAGTGAATGAAACTAAGACAGTTGAAATACATTTAAACAAGAAGGAGTTCGCTTTTTATAATGAAGGAAAGAAAGTTTGGACTGTAGAAAGTGGAAGATTCAATATTTTAGTTGGATCATCTTCAGACAATATATTATTAAAGGAAGAAATAAATTTAGAAAGGGATTATGAATTTTAAGATAATATGAGTAAGAAGCTTTGGTACAAAAAACCAGCAGATAAATGGGTAGATGGACTTCCTCTTGGAAATGGAACCTTAGGGGCCATGGTTTTAGGAAATGTATTTAATGAAAGATTATCCTTAAATGAGGATACTTTATGGACAGGCTTTCCAAAGGATAAAACTAATTATAGTAGTAAGGATTATTTAGAAGAAGTAAGAAATTTAATAGATAATGAAAAATATTATGAAGCTCAAGAAATAATAAATGAAAAGATGTTATCTTCCTACACAGAATCCTATGCACCACTAGGAGATTTATTATTAGACTTTTATTATAAAGATAATAGTTTTAGTAATTATTCTAGGGAGTTAGATTTAGAAAAGGCCTTAGTAATAGTAAAATATAATGTGGGAAATATAGAAATTAAAAGAGAAGCCTTTGTTTCAGCAGAAGATAAGGTTTTAGTTATGAAGATAACATCAAGGGAAGAGTTAGCTCTTAACTTTGATATAAGACTAAAGAGTTTATTAAAAAGTAAATCTTATAAGGATGGAGAAGCAGGACTTAAATTAACAGGTATAACACCAATAGATAATTTACCTAGTTATACAGATAATAAAACTATTATTTATGATGAAGAAGGTAAGTTAGGAACAAAATTTTGTGGAAGGTTAAGAGTTAAAAATACTAATGGTGATATTAATATAAATGAAGAAATATTAGAGGTTAGGAATGCCACTGAAGTAGTTTTAATTTTATCAGCCAGCACTAATTTTGAAGAATTTAATGTAATGCAAGACTCCCTTGGAAGAAATGAAGAAGCCTTAAGTAAAATAATTATAAATAAGGCAAGTAAATTATCTTATAATGAATTATTTAGTAATCATTTAAAGGAATATAGTGAATTATTTTCTAGAGTGGATTTTAAATTAGGAGAAGAGGTTGCTGTAGATAATAAATATGAGAATAGCAGTGGACAAGCTATAAGTAAGGAAAATAAATATAGCGAGGGACAAGCATCAGATAATGGATATAGATATATTGATGGAAAATCTATAGATGAGAAATATAATAATGGCGATGGACAAGCTATAGATAAAAAAGATAATGATATCAATGGACAAGCCTCGAATAATGAAGATAAAGATAACAAGGGACAAGCCTTAAATAATGGATTTAAAGATGGCGAGGGGGAATCCTTAAATAATGGATATAAAGATATCGATGGACAAGCTATAAAGATAAATAAAGAACTACTTACCACTGATGAAAGACTTGAAAGATTAAAAAGTGGGGAAGAGGATTTAGCATTAATAACTTTATATTTTCACTATGGAAGGTATCTTTTAATTAGTTCCTCCAGAAGTGGTAGTGAACCAGCAAATCTTCAAGGAATATGGAATGAGGATGTAAAACCAGCTTGGAGTAGTAACTATACTATAAATATAAATACAGAAATGAATTATTGGCCAGCAGAGGTTTGTAATCTTCCAGAATGTCATGAGCCCTTACTAAATATGATTAAAGACCTTAGTGTTTCAGGAGTTAGAACTGCAAGAGAAGAATTTAATTGTAATGGTTGGACAGCTAATCATAATTCTGATATTTGGAGATATTCAAATAAAGTTTTAGGAAACTGTGAATGGGGATATTGGCCAATGGGAGGACCATGGCTATGCCAACATATTTTTGAACACTATGATTTTACTAGAGACAAGGAATTTTTAAAGGAATATTATCCTGTGTTAAAGGGATCAGCAGAATTTTTATTAAGCTGGTTAAAGGAAGATGAAAATGGAATTTTAAATACATGTCCATCAACATCTCCTGAAAATAATTTCTTAGATAATGAAAAAAGACCTTGTGCAGCTAGTAAATCATCAACTATGGATATAGCTATAATTAGAGACTTATTTACTAATGTAATAAAAGCAAGTGAGGAATTAAATATAGAGGCAGACTTTAGAGAAAAAATAAAAACTGCTATGGACAAACTACCAAAATATAAAATAAATAAATTCGGTGGAATTCAAGAGTGGTTTAAAGACTTTGAAGAAAAGGAACCAGGACATAGACATATTTCTCATCTTTTTGGATTATATCCAGGTAAAGAAATTACAGAATATAAAAATGAAGCTTTAATAGAAGGCTGTAAAAATACTTTATCAAGAAGATTAGCACAAGGGGGAGGACATACAGGCTGGAGTTGTGCTTGGATAATTAATTTTTATGCAAGATTAAAGGATTCAAATCTAGCTTATAAGTATTTAAAAACCTTATTAAATAAATTAACCTATCCAAACTTATTTTGTGTGCATCCACCATTTCAAATAGATGGAAACTTTGGTGGAACAGCAGGAATAGCAGAAATGCTAATTCAAAGCCATACAGAATATATAGAAATCCTACCAGCAATCCCAAAGGAATGGAAAACTGGAGAAGTCAAAGGATTAAAGGCAAGAGGTGGCTTTATAGTAGATATAGCTTGGGAAGATAATAAGCTAAGCAAACTTAAAATAAAAGCAATAGCTACTGGCACTTGCAATATTAAGTATAGAAGAAATTTAGAAGATTCTAGTGAGGTAGAAGAGTTAAGTTTTTTATTAGAGGTAGGAGAAGTAAATAATATAAATATTTAATTAATATATTAAAGAAGAGAGATACTAATTATAAATCAATGGGTAATTAGTATCTTTTTTATTTTAGTTAGTATAATTCATAACATTGTTATTTAGATAATTAGAATATAAAATATATCTAACAATTTAAGAACTATAATTATTTCAAGTTATAAGAAATTAATTTCCACTAATTTCTTATATGTATGTCATACCTAAATATGGTATAATTCTAAAGTGATATTTTGAATGCCGTAGTAGGATGGCTACGGTGGTTGTACGTTTTCCGCCTTGGGTTATTGTTGACTTTCATCATAGCTTAAGGGGGTGGTATTGGATATGATACTTACT